>OHCP01000232.1_pt1 | contig 24894 bp, 31 predicted proteins | sample 1566811 | NCBI WGS metagenome assembly OHCP01 (sample SAMEA3879591, study PRJEB24766) | human gut metagenome | biome: human-associated habitat; feature: feces | place: USA | collected 1985/1987
TGAACACCAGAACGGTGACAGTGCGGTTGAAATGCTTCATACCTTGATGACCTCCTCTCCGTCGCCCTCGCCGAAGCGGTTCATAACGGCGACACAGATAAAGATCAGGATCATCAACACCAGACTCATGGCCGCGCCGAGGTTCGGGTTGTAGGCGGTCTTGAACTGGGACTCGATCACATCGCCGATGAGCGTCGTGCCGGTGGAGCCGAGCTTCTGGGAGATGTAGAAGGTCGAGACGGCCGGGACGAAGACCATCGTAAGGCCGGACAGAATACCGGGGCCGGAAAGCGGCAGGATGACACGGGAAAACACCTGCGACGGACGGCAGCCGAGGTCAAGCGCAGCCTCAACAAGCCGGTTGTCGATCTTCATAATGACCGTGTAGAGCGGCAGGATCATGTACGGCAGATAGTTATACACCATGCCGAGCACGACAGCGCCGTTATTTCGTATAAGAGGCAGAGGCTGGAGTCCGAATGAGGTTATGAAATTATTTATGATGCCGGTATCCTCCGTGAGAGCGACCCAGGCGAGGGTGCGCAGAAGGAAGCTTATGCACATCGGCAGCATAACGAGCATATACAGAAAGCGCTGCGTTGTCTCCTTGCAATTTGCGATGAAATACGCCACGGGGTAGCCGATAACGATACAGATAAGCGAGGATATGAGCGCAAGCCATATGCTTTTTATGAGTATCGGCATATAGTTGCCGAGATTTGTGAGGTTTGCCAGGGTAAACTCACCCGTGGAGGCGTCCGTGAACGCATAGTAGGCGACTATCGCAAGCGGCACTATCGTAAACAGCGCCATCCACACGAGATATGGGGCTGCGAGAGCTTTATTCTTCATCTTCGCCGCCCTCCGAGGCCTCCTCGCTCTCTTCGGTGTCTTCCGGATAGAGGTCGGGGTCGTCCATCTCATCGTACTCGGCGGAATAGGAGCTGTAGTCACCGAACATGCCGGAATACTCGCTCTTATGCATGATGTGGATATCCTCAGGCTCAAGTCGGATCCCGATATACGAGCCGACCTCGTAGAAATCGGTTGTCTGGATAAGCCACTTAAAGCCCTTGAAATCAACTATCGTATCATAATGCACGCCCTTGAACGTCACTGATGTGACCGTGCCGCACAGAAGTCCGTCATCGGGAGCGACAATGTCGATATCCTCAGGGCGGATAACGACGTCGACGGGCTCGTTCTTCTCAAAGCCGGAGTCTACGCATTTAAACTTCCTGCCGAAGAATTTGACCAGTCTGTCTTCAAGCATAACGCCGTCGAGGATGTTGCTTTCGCCGATAAAATCCGCAACGAAGGCGTTTTTCGGCTCGTTATAGATATCCTCTGGTGTGCCGATCTGCTGGATGCGGCCCTTGTCCATGACAACGACAGTGTCGGACATGGAAAGTGCCTCCTCCTGATCGTGAGTTACATATATAAAAGTGATGCCCATCGCCTGCTGGATATGCTTGAGCTCGTTCTGCATATCCTTGCGAAGCCGCAGGTCGAGAGCGCCGAGCGGCTCGTCGAGCAGCAGCACCTTAGGGCGGTTGACAAGAGCGCGCGCAATGGCGACACGCTGCTGCTGGCCGCCGGACAGCTGCGATACCTTACGGTTTTCAAAGCCCTTAAGACTGACGATCTCGAGCATTTCTGTAACACGCTCGTCGATCTCCTCCTCAGGAAGCTTTGCAAGACGCAGACCGAAAGCCACGTTTTCATACACATCAAGGTGCGGAAACAGCGCATACTTCTGGAATACCGTGTTGACCTTACGTTTGTGAGGCGGGACATCATTTATCCTCACGCCGTCAAAAAGCACGTCGCCGCCTGTGGGTTTTATAAAACCGCCGATTATTCTGAGCGTGGTGGTTTTTCCGCAGCCGGAGGGGCCGAGCAGCGTAAGGAATTCCTTATCATTAAAATACAGGTTAATATCGTCTAAAACGATCTCGTCGTCAAACGCCATTTGGCAATTCACAAGGCGAATGAGTTCTTTGGACATTTATCCTCCCCCATTTCATAAAATAATGAAAAATATGAGAAAGGACACCTCGGACCTGCGTCCGGAGTGCCCTTTGCATCGTGAACAATATACATAATATGTCCCGGAAAGTCAACAACTTTCCGTATTTTTTGCGATATTTTTTCAAATGCCGTCAAGACAGGTAACGCCGAAGTATTTTTCCGCAAATTCAACGCCTTCGACGGTGAACGCTTTACCTCTTAAATACTCCAGAATACCGGCATCCGTCGGGAATGCAAACTCGAGCTTATATGAGTAAAGTGCCTGCCCCTTTTCGCCGAAGCTTTTGTTGAAGCGCTCGCTGCCGTATTTCCCGTCGCCGAGAAGCGGCATACCGGCGTGAGCCATCTGTGCACGTATCTGATGCGTGCGGCCGGTAAGGAGCCTGCACTCCACAAGCGAGAGCGTACCCGATGTTTTTATGAGCCTGTACTCCGTAACGGCGGTCTTTGCGCCGGGCTCGGGGCGGTTTTTGACATAGACCTGATTTTTGGCCGTGTCCTTGAAAAGATAATTTTCCAGTCTGCCTCGCGGCTGCCGCGGCTTTCCCTGAACGGCGCAGAGATAGTATTTTTCGATCTCCCTGTCGCGTATCTTGTCATTTAATATTCTCAGCGTCTCGGCGTTTTTCGCAGCGATCACTATACCGCCCGTGTTGCGGTCTATGCGGTTGCACAGCGCCGGAGCAAAGGAGTTTTCGCCCCTGGGATTCCACTCACCCTTCTGTGCAAGGTAGGCCTGGATGTTTGCGATGAGCGTGTTATAATCCCAAGCGCCGGCGCTGTGGCACAGCACACCCGGCTTTTTATCGGCAAGCAGAATGTTTTCGTCCTCATAGACGATATTTATCCTCGGCTTTCCGATCTTGAGATATGCGTTCTCCTCACGCGGCTTTTCAAAAAACTCGTCGTTTATATAAAGGCTGAGCACATCGCCCTCAGAAAGGCGCGTATCGCGCTTTGCGCCCTTGCCGTTTAATTTTATGCGCTTAATTCTTATGTACTTTTGCAGCAGCGTTTCCGGCAGCAGCGGCACAGCCTTGCCGACAAAGCGGTCTAGCCGCTGACCTGCGTCGTTTCGCCTTACGGTCAGTTCCTTCATATGTGATATTATACACGCCGGAAACGCAAAAAATCAAGCCCCCGAGAAATCTCGGGGACCTGGCGTTATATTCATTACTCAATTAAGCCTTCTGCATGCCCTTAACGGTCATCCAAACCATTCCGGTGAGATATGCTGCTGTGAAAATACCGATACCTGCTAACATTGCTGTGCGCTCCTTTCAAATTCGGGCCTTGAGTTTATTTCCTCTTTGCATTTTTCATTATAGTCATTTCGCTGAGAAAATCAACTGTTTTTCACAAAAACGAGTTTTGTATTTTGTGAAAATTGCACAATGTTTTGCGTTTTGCAGCCGCATTTTTAAAACTTGCAGAACGGCCTTGCCAAGTGTTTTGCAGTTTGCATAGCGCATAGCTTCATTATTCGTTTTACGGCTTTGGCTGTTGGCAAAGACTCATTTTTTTGCAAGTTTACATAAACATAAACATTGTAATTCTTTGTTTCTACAACATAAGGAACTTTCATTTCTTTTTTCAAAGGAAGACGGATCATACCGGAAGCCGCGGAAGGCTCTATAATGAACTTCATCCCAAGCCTCCTTTCACACAAAGCCGTAATGCCACCATGAACCAGGCCAGACAAATCAGAGCGGGAACCTGTGATACGAAAGATGCGCATATTAATGCAGAGAAAACAAAGGAAGCATGACCAAGCAGCAGGACCTGGCGGTTGGATACATCCTCTTCAAGTACAGAAGAAAAGAATTGGTTTTTACGGTTCAGCCATAATTGAATAGCTGAAGATTTACTAGCGACATTTATGTCGGGAGCAAAAATAGAAACTGTTTGTTTCATGACTGTGATTATTTGGCGTTTACTAGACAGAAAAAACGGCTGCCATTTCCCGTGTCGCCAAACAATCACAGATTTTCGCCCGAGAGCTAAAATTGTAATGGGAAAAGCAGCCGCAGTTGTTCACAATAAGTTGTGACTTCTACAATTTCTTATATATCATTTTGCTATTGTAAGCAAAAGATAGTGTGCTGGGCATAAAAGGCCCATTGTATTTCTTTGAACTTTGAGCATTAACCGAAGCTCGCGGCACGAATTTTCCGTGATTATTTGGCACTGCAAATATGGAAATAATATTTGGAACAGCCAAAAAAACTACAGAAAAATGACAAAGAGTATAAAAACGTTATACTGGGCCGCCCTTACATTTGTCCCGTCAATTATAAAAAATACACAATGGAAGAAATGGAATTGATACACAAAGTGGAAAACGGGGAATTGGACATGCTTGGTTATGTCATGCTCAACCCGGAATTGAAGGAACCGTTTTCGGACTATGCCCGGGGCAATGGCATCACCTGTCCCACAGCAGCGGATGCGGTGCGTTTTTTGAAGGAATACGAGGAAAGACTTTATCAGGAACTGCTGCCATGAACGGGAAGGTACTGGAAAGATATGCGGAACTGATGATTGACAAGATCAGGCAGATGTCCGCCGGTGAATGGCAGAAGCCCTGGTTCACCCCCCGTACCGGCCTGCCACAGAACATATCAGGGCGTCCGTACAACAGCATGAACCGTCTTATGCTCTACATGGAGATGGACAGGATGGGATACACCCTCCCGGTATTCATGACCTTCCGTCAGCTGAAGGATGAGAACCTGATGGTCATAAAAGGATCGCACGCCCTTCCCGTGACTTTTTACGATATCACCGTGAAGCATAAGACGACGGGAGAAAAAATCAGCTTCGATGATTACAAAAGCCTCCCGGAACTTCAGAAGCAGGAATATAAGGTGACTCCCTTCATGAAACATTTCTATGTATTCAACATAGACCAGACGGATTTCAAAGAAAAATATCCGGAGCGATATGAGGACATGAGGGTCAGATTCTCCGGTCCTGCCGTAGTGGACAACGTAAAAGGAAACGGGAACCCCTGGCTGGATAAAATGATAAAGGAACAGAAATGGCTCTGTCCCATAGAACTGAAGGTGCAGGACAGGGCATATTACAGCCCGTCCAAAGACAGGATCGTTCTTCCGACTCCGGGACAATTCAAGGACATGGAATCATTCCAGATGACCGCCCTTCACGAAATGGCCCACTCCACCGGGCATTCCTCACGACTGGACCGCGGCCTGCATCACCCGTTCGGAACGTGCGGATATGCCCGGGAGGAAATCATCGCCGAATTCACTGCTGCCGTCACAGGCAGGGATCTGGGAATAGCCGTAACTCCGAGAAAGGAGAACGCACAGTATCTGAAAAGCTGGCTGTCAAATTTGAAGGAGGACCCCGGCTATGTCATGAGTGTGTTACGGGAGGCCGGCAAGGCATCCGCCATGATAGAGGAAAGTGTGGAAAAACAGCACACCCTGGCAGACACATCCGCCAGGGAAGAGGACATATCCCCACTTCCCATAAAAGAAGAAGGAAACAACGAAACGGTCTCTTCCGGCATTCTCGATATGTATAACCGCTCGAAAGAACAATATTCGGATGCAATGGCCCTTATCCGTGTGGGGGATGAATACAAGGCATATAATCAGGATGCGGAAAGACTCCATGAGGTACTTGGCGTATGCGCAAGGAAAGCGGTGTCGGAAAAAGACGGCACGCCGGTCATGACAGCCTCGTTCCGTCACGTCGATCTGGATACGCATCTCCGTAGTATAATCAAGGCAGGCAGCAAGGTCACAATCAACCATTATGAGAAAGCAGCCGCGCCGGACAAGAGCATGACGCCCCCTCTTCTTTTCAAGGGCGGCCGTCGTGAGATAGAGATCACATCCGCAGGCGCGGTCATACGTACCAACGGGAACCAATATGACGCGACCGGCATATTGAAGGGGCTGGAAAAAGCCGGAATAGATGTCAGGAACATATCCGGCAGCCAATGGGAAAGCATGTTACGGGGCCGGGGGACCGTCCTGAACCCTGCAAAACAGAAAATGCTGTTCTCTATCCGGAAACAGCCCTCCGGCTACGGTGTGCGCATAGCGGACATCAGCGGAAAAATTTCCTCATCAGTTCAAAGAGAATTATGATAACCAAACGCTGAGCCACCGGCATGACGGGCATACATATATGAGAATAACAGATTTTTTTATAAGACGTGCCCAGCTCAGAGAACTGGGAAAAAACCCGCAATTGATCACCGCGGTCGAGAATCCGTCAGAGAAGATGCAGCTGGCCGCCGTCCGGCAGAATCCGGATCTGGTTTCGGTTCTGGACAATCCTACGGAAGAGGTACAGCTGGCCGCTGTCAGACAAAAGGCGGACTGTCTGCTCCAGCTCCGTGAGCCGACAGAAAAGGTCTGTCTGGCCGCCATAGCCGAAAATCCGGAAATGATACGCTATATCCATGAACCCACGGAAAAGATGCAGCTGCTGGTCGTCAGACGGAATCCGGAAATGATCACCCTTCTGGAAAATCCATGCGAGAGGGCACAGCTGCTGGCTGTGATGGCGGATTCCGGACTGATCACCGCCATCGGCAGCCCTTCCGCAAACACGCAGCTCTCCGTTGTCAGGAAGGACCCGCATCTCATCCGGGAGATAAGCGTACCCGACTGGAAGGCCCAGTTGTATGCGGTCGGACAGGATCCGGAACTGATAAGGTTTATCAGCGAACCGGCGGAAAAAGTACAGCTGTCTGTCCTTAACGGGGACGCCTCCCTGATAAGACTCGTGAGAACCCCCACGGAAAAGGCACAGATGCTGGCCGTTGGCAGAAATTCCTCCCTGATAGGCCATATCAAGAATCCCACGGAGAAAGTCCAGCTGATGGCGGTGCATGACAGTCCGGCAAACATCCTGAGGATAAAGAACCCGTCCCGGCAGGCATGCCTGTCATGTCTCGGTTCCGTCATGCCCGGAGGAACCGCAGGCATCCATTTCAAGGAGGACATTTCAGAAGCGGTAAAGAATCTTTTTACCAGGCTCGGGGAAATAGAGGAGAGATATGGAGAGCTTATGCGGGATGCCGGGCATATGGACACCTACGACGCCAGATACGAAGCGACGGAAAAGGCGGAAGCCTACCGTACAAGAAAAATTTCCGCGGCAGTCGGCACGTTCAGGAAAGAGGCGGTCCTGGAAACTTCCGCTGTTCCGGAAAAGACTGTTGTCGTGGAGAAAACGGAAGCAACGGAAGCGCAACCATCCTCCGGAGAAATGAGGTTCAAGGGCGGCCGCCGTGAACTGACAATAAGGAACGGAAGTGCGGTGCTCCGTACCAACGGGGAGAGTTTTGACGCGACGGATATCCTGAAAGACATGAGGGCCCACGGGGTTGACATAGGCAGGGTATCCGGAAAGGCCATGAGCGAGATGTTGAAAGGTAACAAGACCGCTTTGCCCGGAGCATCGGGAAACTCGGTGTTCGCTATTGTCAAGGGACCGGCGGGCTACGGTCTGAAGGCCTTCCAGATCGCCAAACAGGTTCATTCAGCTGCCGCTCAGGAAATATGATCAAAGACTGAAGAAAAGAGAAGTATAAAGATGAAAAAAAATATATTGAAAAGATTGATTGACAATCTGTCCGGAGCAGATTTGCGGAAGGTGAGGAAAGATCCGATGGAGATAATGAGCATGGAACGCCCGTCCGAGGCAGCCCAGCTGTATGTTGTCAGACAAAATCCGGAGATGATACAATTCATCAGCACGCCGTCTGAAAAGGTGCAGCTGGAGGTGGTCAGAAAGGACGCCTCCCTGATCATGCTTCTTGATGCGCCATCCGAGAAGGTACAGCTGGAAGCGGTCAGGAAGGATACAGGAGTGTTCCTGTATATCAACAAACCGACGGAAAAGGTAAAGTCCGAGGTGCTGAAGAGTGACAGCGGACAGATCATCTATATGGATAACCCGTCCGGAAACCTCCAGATGCAGGCTGTGGAGAGTGACTGCGGCTCCATCATATTCATTGAACATCCCACCGAGAAGGTTCAGATAAGGGCTGTCACGGCCGATCCGGAGCTTTTCATTTATATCGGCTCCCCGACGGAAAAGGTCAGGTATGCGGCGGTCAGCGCCTGTGCGGACAATATCATGTATATATCCAGACCATCTGAAAAACTACAGATAAGTGCGGTGTCACAAGATTGTGAGACGGTCAGATATATAGAGGAACCCTGCGAGAAGGCGGTGATTGTCGCCCTGAAAGAAAATCCGGGATTGTTCATGTATATCCATAATTCCTCTCCTTCCAGGGTGATCACAACCCTGGTTGAAAAGGATATGGAGAAAAAGAGAGAGGCGGGAAAACAGGAGAAGGTATGAGAGGAGTGGAATTCCTCTTATTATTTATTTGAAATGAGGTCGTGAACCGACAATCCCTTTTGTAGATATGGAAGGTGTGTCAAAATGCACACCTTCTTTTCATATTTATTCTATTCAACGAAATTTGATAGTATCTTCAGGTACTGTTCATATTCAGTTATCGCTGATGATAGTGCTTAAACAGTACCATGGTTGACACTTGTTTTATAACTATATAAGAGTCTTACAAAAATAATATTATTTTCCTTTCTTTCTCCTTAGAGATTCCCCCTTTAACTCTATCCTGTTGATATTGCTTACCAAACGGTCTATGCTTGCATCAGCGATTGTTGCCGGCTTTCCCAGATAGTTATATCATTGGACAAAGGGAAGTTGTGAAACAACGATTGTGGAAACTTTGTCATACCCTCGACAATGTCTTACGTAGAGATAAACAGGTTTGCCACAAAGAGGAAAATCCTAAATAACTTTCTCATCTGTAAAACCATGTGAAATCACAGTTCCACTCTTGTAATCTGAACGTTCCAGGTAGTGTTTTCATGAAGTCGTCATGCCAACAGGAGATCTCGAAATACTCCATTAAAACTTCGGGGAAGATGACTCGTAGTAGCTTATGCAGGTTGCGATTGGAAGGTATTGGACGTTGATCCCAGCAAACCAATGAGTTACGAGGAGTAGAAAAGAAAAGCGGAGAGAGTTTTTCAACTTTCTCCGCCTCAGTACCCAGACCCGGTATAAGCTATAGAAATCATAGGAAAACAAAAGAATTTATTTTCCTTATTATCAACTATTTGAATATTTCCTATTTTCTCTATTTTTGCCATATTTTACCCATTTTCCGTTATTCAGTACACTTTTAGTACACTTTGAAATATCATTTTCTTTTGTACCTTTGCAATATTGGAAAACAAAAGAAAATCAACTATTTAGCGTAATCACCCGGTTATGGTACCTAAATCGGGATAAAACCTCTAAACAATGGCAAAGTTAGAAAATAAAACGAAAGAAAACCCCAAGTTAGAGCAAAATAAGCTCTCGGATGGTAGAATCAGCCTTTACTTAGAGTATTATTTAGGTAGAGAGGAAAAGCCCGTATTGGATGAAAACGGTAATCAAGTGTACTATGATAAGTGGAAAGATGCAAGGCAAGCCCAAGTTTGCAGTAAAGCATAACAGGCGAAAAGAAAACCTTAGTCTGTATCTGATAGATAAGCCCCGTACCCCTGCGGAACGCCAGCAGAACAAAGAAACATTGGAGCTTGCCACAAAGATACGTGCGGAGCGTGAGCAGGAATTTAAAGAAAGTATGTTGGGCTATCGGTTGAAAAAAGATAGAACGGTCAATTTCTTAGACTATTTCCAAGCCTATATCAACAGTTATACCAAGAAAGATATTCGCATGGTACAAATTGCGCTTAGCCGTTTTAAGGACTTCTTAAAAGAGCAATACCCCATGAATGAGTTTAGTATCAAACCGGAACTTATTACCAAGGAAATGATGGAGCAATTTGTAGCCTATTTGCAATCCCGAAGTGTGGGTGAAGGTGCTAAAAGCATTTACCAGCGTTTCAAGAAAGTTATTCGATATGCGATTGACCACGATGTAATGTTGAAAGACCCATGTAAAAGTGTTACCTGTAAAGTGGATAGCCAAATGCTTCGAAAAGATGTTCTTTCTCCCGAAGAAATCCAAAAGCTGGCGGCTTGCCATTATGACAACGAGAACCCGAATGTCAGACGGGCTTTTATATTCTGCTTATACTGCGGTTTGTGTTTCTGTGATGTAAAAGACCTTACCTATAAGAATGTGGATTACGCTAATCGGTTATTGAAATTTGAACAAAGCAAGACAAAGGGACATTCTGCCAGTAGTGGTGTGGTTATTCCCCTGAATGATGGTCTATTGTCTATCATTGGTGAAGCCCCGGCAGATAAAAACTGTTTGATATTCGATTTACCTACTTACGAAAGTTGCTGTAAATCAGTAAAGCGGTGGGTAAAGAGAGCCGGGATAGACAAACATATAAGCTGGCATTGTGCCCGGCATTCGTTTGCCGTGAACATTCTGAACAATGGGGCAAATATCAAAACCGTAGCCAGCCTTTTAGGGCATAGCGGATTGAAGCATACGGAGAAATACACCCGTGCGGTGGATAAATTGAAAGAGGAAGCTATAAATAGCCTGTCCGAACTAAAGTTTTAACCACAAAAGACTTATCTTTGTAACTATGAACTTTGAAGCATTAGTAAAACATATCAGCACGATACAGAACACGTTGCAGGCACAAGCCGCACATGCTGTAAACCTTGCCCTTACTTCCCGTAACTGGCTTATGGGTTGCTATATTGTAGAATTTGAGCAGAACGGAGAAGACCGTGCCGCCTACGGTGAACAACTGTTGAAGAAGCTGGAACAACGACTGAAAACAAAAGGTCTGAATGAACGTAGATTCAGGGAATTTAGACGGTTGTACCTTGTTTATCCACAACTAAAAGAACCTGTTACACAATACATTGCATCACAAATTCAAATTCGGCAGTCATTGACCGCCGAATTCACTGAACCAATTCGGCGGTTGGTGACCGCCGAATCTGAAAATGGAGTTTGGAAACTATCAACAGAATACCCACAAACCGAAACATGGATGATTCCGGCTGATAGATTATTCAATAGATTATCTTCCACCCATTTAAACACTATATCGGGAATTGAGAACCCGGTAAAACGTGCTTTCTATGAAATGGAAACCATTCGTGGCTGCTGGTCTGTAAAGGAGTTGGAGCGACAAATCGCATCTTTATATTACGAACGTAGCGGACTATCCAAAAACAAAGAAGCCCTCTCCGCTTTAGTCCAGCAACAAGCAACCTTATTACAACCTAAAGATGTTATCAACACCCCTGTTACTTTGGAGTTCTTAGAGTTGAATGAACGTGCATTGGTGACAGAAACTGATTTGGAACAAGCCATTCTTGACAACCTGCAACACTTCCTGTTAGAAATGGGACATGGCTTCTGTTTTGAAGCCCGGCAAAAACGTATCTTGATAGACGAGGATTATTTCTTTGCCGACCTTGTGTTCTATCACCGCATTTTGAAATGCCATGTTATTGTAGAATTGAAGATAGATAAGTTCCGCCATGAGTACGCTTCGCAACTAAATATGTATCTGAACTATTTTAAAGCGGAAGTGATGCAGCCGGATGATAACCCACCTATCGGCATTTTGCTCTGCACCGAAAAGGGAGATACCTTGGTTAAGTATGCCACTGCCGGGTTAGACCCAAATATTTTTGTGCAAAAGTATAGGATAGAACTTCCAACAGAAGAAGAAATAAAAGTATTCATTTCTTCCTCAAACTATGAGAGTTACAAACTTTAAAATTGGCGAAAAGAAAAAAGATTGTTTCTTCTTTCGCCAGCACATATATTTTGCAGGCTACAAAAGTTAGTTTGGTACGTTTTGGATATATATACAAAAGCACAAACTAAACTCACAATAAAGTAGATTAAAAAAAAGAGAAGATGTTTTGATAAAGTCAGGAATCTATTTTCCCTTTTTAAGAGAACAACTCACGAGGTTATTCTATATTTTAATTGCAATTAGTTTATAGTATGGAAGATTTTAACTCACAATATGCCAACCATTCGAAATTAGAACAGCTAAAGCAGTTCATTTTGGAACATGGTACTTATATCGAACTCAAAAAGGGTGAACAATTCACTATTCAAGGCAAAGTGAATCATCGGGGAGCTTATATCGAACACGGCTTATTGAGATATACTCGTGTGGATGAAAAAGGGAATATACATATAGTAGGATATACTTTCTCCGGAGAGTTTACAGGAAGTTTATGCACACTTATAGAGCCTAATCAACCGTCATTAGTAACAATTGAAGCCGTTTGCGATACAAAGATTTGTTATATACCCTATTTAAAAGTAGAGGAATTCTTTGCCACAAATGTAGAAACCATGCAAGTAAAATGTACTCTTATTGAACAATCATACTTATTAATGTATCATAGATTAATAGATATGTACTGCAAGACTACGGCAGAACTGTATCTTGACTTATTGAATAGATGCCCCGATATTCAAGAGTACATTACGTTAAAGGAGATTGCCTCTTTCTTGCAAGTCACACCGGAAACAATCAGTCGCATACGCCGTGGACTGAATAAATAGCTTACGACAATGAAAGATTTTAATTCATACCTCGACAATTTAGACTATTCCCTCGTAAAAGATTTATTTCATGAAAAAGGGAAGCAACGTATATACCACAAAAAAGATTTCTTTATTCGTCAGAATGAAATATCACGTTTTGCCGAATGGGTAGAAAACGGTACATTCCAATATACATATATTGATGGAGAGGGTGAAGAACACATTGTTGGATACGCTTTCACCAACGAGTTTGTATGTGACTATTCTTCTTTAATGAGAAGTGGCTTATCGTTAGTAAATATTCAAGCCATAACAGAGTGTTCTGTATATGAAATATCCCGTCATGACATTATTGAATATTGGGAAACGGATATGAAAACTCAACGATTCGGAAGGCATGTGGCAGAGAGTCTATTTGAAATGGTATATGAACGATTACTTGATTCATATTGTACGCCTGAAATACGATACAGGAACTTGATGGAACGTTGTCCTAACTTGAAAGAAGTAGTTCCTTTGAAAAGCATCGCTTCATTCTTAGGGGTTACACCGGAAACCATTAGCCGCATACGCCGCAAGTTAGAGATATAACTCACCTTTTAACAATTGTTATATTGGGGTCTTGATAATTGTCAAGACCTTTTTCCTCCACCTTTCATTACTTTGCACACATTGATTAAAAACTATTAGTATGATACGGAAATTAATGAAAGAAGAATATAAAAATGCTATAAACTTATCCTATCAAGTATGTATAGAGTGTGGCATTAACGATTTTACGGAAGAAGGGATTGAAACCTTTAAAAGTTTCGTGTATGACACATCGTTGATGAATACGCTTGACATATATGGGGCTTTTGACAATCATTTATTGATAGGAATAATCGGTGTACATCGGGAAAGGCAACATATATCCCTCTTCTTTGTCTTGCCACACTATCATCGGCAAGGAATAGGAAAATCGTTATTTGACTATATGATGAGCAATTGTAATTTTACTTATATAACAGTTAATTCTTCAACCTATGCAGAAACTTTTTATACATCTTTAGGCTTCAAAAAAGTGGGTAAAAAAGAGATTAATAAAGGTATTGTTAGTATCCCTATGAAGAGAAATATATAATTATTGTCAATCACTTAAAATAGAGATAAGATGAAAAAGAAAATTACTTTATGTATGGTGCTTTCCACATTCATTATTTGCGCCATGTTATGTCTGACAAATTGTAGTAACGATGATGCCCCTACTTCTGTCTTCACCCCCGAAGCCCTGAAGCAAACTACTTGGCAAGCGCAAATGACCGTGTACAATATCGAAGATGAGATAGACTACACAAAACAATCCATTCTTCAGTTTACTAACGAATCAGAAGGCATTTATACAAGGACGAACGAAGAAGACGGATATATGTGGAACACAGATTTTACTTATCAAGTAAATGGAAAAATCATCACGTTCGACAACATAGCAGGTCCGTGGACAGTGATGGAATACACAGGAACACATCTCGTAATGGAAGCCTATAATCCCAATAAGATGGTGTGGACGTTGGAGAAGATGTATTAACCTAAAAATAGCGGATATGAAGATTTCAACAATTCTCTTTTTCTGCCTACTAATGACAGCTTGTATGCAGACAAAATCCTTTCACCGGACAAACGGCTGGTACTACGTAACATCACAGACTACAGACAGCCTTTCACAAACACCTTTCCTTACTGTTATGGATTTCGATTCTTTACGTTTGGAAACTGATGCTTTTGGACACTCGGTCATTACCGGTGTCTTCCTCCAAGATAAATTGCCTATATGGAGAGAAGCCACAACAAAGAGTGTAGGAAAGTACATCGCTTTCGTTTTCAATGACACGGTGATAACTGCTCCTCAGGTTAATAGCCCCATAGAAAGCGGATGTTTCCAAATTTCCAATCCGCATGGATATGATTTGGAACGTATCTTTAGGGAACTACAAAAAGAAATTGATATATCAAGGTTTGGAAATTAAATGTTAACTGGAAAATGGGAACATTAGGTTGCATAAATGATATGCTACAACGGGACAAAGAGAACCGTGAGCTTCGCAAGTTGAATAGAGACAGGATGAAAGAACATCACAAATATCTTGTAGGCAAAGGTAAAAATGCTGATTTATCCAATGTTTCCATTGAAAAGATAGAAGAAATCCGTAAAAAAACCATAGAAAAGGAGCAATCAGACCAAATATATATGTTTAGGATATATATATTTCTTACAATATGCCTTTTAGTGCTATTTTTATTGGGATTACTTTGCTATAAACTATTTTTCTAAATTCCCCCAAAACAACAACTTGCGGATTACAATATTATGAATTGAAATAAGCCTTTTCCTAAGTCTCGCTAAGGCTTATTTTTTATATGAATACATACATGAATCTAATTTTAGAACAGCGATTTTTCCGCTTATTGTCGGAATATTCACAACGTAAAGTTTCTGCATCGGAGTTTACAGAAGCTATTGAGGAATTGGCTACGCATGTAGCCGATTTTGGTATCAACGAACAGGATTACAGTATTTTACTTCGCTATTTTTCCTTTGGTTTACACCGTCTTAAATCGTATCGTGTACGGTTTGAGCAAGAAAAAAATGCCCTATTTGCATTTAATTGATGAAGCGATAGGACTTTTGAACACTGAAATACGCCTTATTGAATGGCGCATCAAATACCCGGAACAACTACAGCAACGCATCAATAAACAGCCCCTTTCCCCTCTCTACCTCGCCGACAAAACAACCCTTATCAATATCATGGAAGTGGTAAGCGGCTTATTCCTCTCCAAAGACATCGTTTATCAGAACGGTAAACCTGCCTATTTAGTGGACTTATCCAAAGGTTTTGAATGGTTGTTTAACATTAAGATAAGCGACTGCCACCAAAAACATGAGGACGTGATAAAACGGAAGCCGGGCAAACTCACCGAATTTCTTAATGGACTGGCAAACCTAATCAAAAATGAACATGATAAGAAAGGATATAGATAATCAGCAACTTATGATTTATTTATAGGGGACTCCATTAGTTCTCCTGTAATTTCTTTGTATCCGTTTTTAGAACTTTGCTTCATCAATCGATTGACAAACAAAATGTATAATCTGAAAAATGAAGCAATTATGTATATAGACAATGACGAATTTGGTGGATGGATGCAGAAGCTGTATGCCAAACTGGAAGAACTCTGCAAAGATGTACGGGTACTACGCAATGCAGACAGGGTACTGCCCGAAGATGATAACCTATTGGATAATCAAGACTTGTGCCTGCTGTTCAAAGTAAGCATCAAAACCCTGCAACGCTACCGGGCTATCGGTGCGTTGCCATACTTCACTATCAGCGGAAAAGTGTATTACAAGGCTTCCGATGTCCGGGAGTTCATCAAGGAAAGGTTCAGCGTCACCACGCTACGCCAGTTCGAGAAAGAACACTGTACGAAGAAAAAGAAGTGAATCTGAAAAGCCGGAACGGTGAATGTGCTTCATCCATCCCGGCTTTCCCCGTTTATGGCTTACCCAGCTTATCAGCTTCTTTCTTTAGCTGTTCGGCTTGCTCGTTCAACAGCCTTGCACGTTCCAGTGCTTCCGCCTGCTTTTGGATGCGGTATTCAAAATCCATCACTGAATCGGTCAGACTTCGGATAAAGCCGTTATCCCGTTGCCATTTGAACTTGTTTTCCAGTATATCAAAAGTTTCCCCGTCTGCCTGTCCTTGCATCAGCAAATAGCGGTATTTCATATCGTTGTCCTGTAACTGCTGCATACGTTCAGCCAAACGGATATTCAAGAATATGGAAACGGAACAGATAACCAGCACTGCCGAAAAAAGGAACAATCCCGGACGAATCCAAGAAGCGACCTTGTTGCAAATCCGTTGATAGAGCGGTAAGGGTATAGCTTCCTCTTTATCCGTCTTGCAAGAGCCCAAAGCATCAAGCATTACCTTGAAACAACGGTAGGTTTCCAATACTATTTTCTTGGTGTCCTCGATATGTTTCTGCTGACCTTGCATCCTATTCCTTATCTCGTCAAGCTGGCTTCGGATAGCCTGCAAATCCTTTTCGGGAACAGCCGGGTTACTGTGCAATTCCGACAATGCCTGTTCGATTGCGTTCAGTCTTTCAAGAGTTTCCTCCCGACTGGCTGGCGTTACCTGTGCTTCCTGCTTCTCTTTCAATTCAGTAACCATTGAGAGAAGCCCCTCTAAAATCAAATTTTTCTCCATGTGTTTACAAATTAAGTTGTTTTTTCTTTTTCTTCTTCTTTCTTAAATTCAAGTTTGGTTCTTCATCCGCAGGGGGTGATGAAGCGGTGAACAGACCGAGTGAGCCAGTTATCAACGGACTGTCAGTCTTTCCCTGTGTCGGCAATGGCTCCCGAACGGGTGTAAAAGCTGTCTGCCGTTGATTTCCGACCGTATTCAGTCCTGCATCCCCGAAACATTTATCCAGTTTGGAGAAACTAAAATTGCGGTCTATCTCCGAACCCTTGAACGTGTATTCGCCTTTGGAAAAGGATATGCCCTGCACTTCGTTTGTCTGCCCCTTGTACTTGAACCGGACAGTAATACCCTTTTCCGCTAACCGCTCCTGTAACTGCCGCCAGTTCTTGAACTTCCCGATTTCGTTCTTTACAGCCGTGTAAATCTCGTATTTCGACTTGTCCGGCTCTTTCAAGCGGTGCTGCTTTACCTGTTCTTTTCCACCAGCAAAATAAAGCCCGTGTTTGGTTTTCAGCTTCTTGCATACCTGCTCGTTACGGTACATATCGTTCCTGTCCGAAATGGTCTTGCCGTTGTTGTCTATGCGGTTGAACACGATATGCACATGTGGGTGTTCCCGGTCTTGATGGCGCACGATGATATACTGCGTATCGGTGATTTTCATTTCACGCATATACTCCTGCGCAAGCTGTACCATCTTCTCGTCTGTCAATTTGGGTGCATCCACTGCCGAATAACTTAACGCAATATGTCCGACAGGCTTCTTCAAATCGGGATTCATCCCGGTCTGCATACAGAAGCTGCGGATTATATCGCCCCGGCTTTCAGTCAGAACCCCGTCCGCATGAAGCAAAACCGCCTGCTCCTTACCAAGCACATAGTTCACACAGCCCTTAAACCCGCTTCCCTTTTTTATTTTTCCAATCATCCGACAACTGATTTATAATTTCGACAATCCTGTTTTTGAGTTTCACCAGTTCCACCGCCACCAGTGCGAAACCTCCGGCATTCGCTCGGTGCGCCAGTTGGTTGATGTTGTTGGCTTCCCCTGCCAGCTTGCGGATGGTGTCCGCATCCTGCCTATTCAGCCGGGGTATGACCTCTGCCGAAACAACCGCCTGCCGGACATACTCACTGACACGCAACCCGGCTTCCCCGGCTCGCTTCCTGATGGCATAATACTGCAACTCGGTCAGCTTCGTGCTGACTACCCGTTGCTGCTTCTCTATCCGTTTCTTTGCCGGACGTCCCCCCGGCTTATCCTTTATATTCGTCATAGGTTTTTACATTTAAATGGTATCTTAAAAATTGCGACCAACGGGAGAAATTTTCTTTGCTGTCAAGCAAAGCAAGGTAGTTTCGGTTTACCGAAACATAACCTTGCTCTCCAAATTAAACCGCCTGTCGCTGGTAATCCTGCCGGACTAAATGCCCCTGCCCCTTTTCTGTCTTGGGGCGGCACGTTGTCCGGTTTCCTGCTTTATCTCCTGCGCTTGGCTGGTGCTGTTCTTCTGTTCCTGCTTCCTGCCGCACAGGTAATCGTTCAAGTCCGAATACCCCCTGTAATTGCCCGAGAAGTCACGCACACGGTAGGAGTATTCCAATTCGATAGCCCGTGTCGCTTCATATCCTGCCTTGTCATTGTCAAGCATACAGTGGATGCGTTCATACGGGTACAGCACGTCAATAGCTTTCGGCACATTGACAGTAGAGTTGAGTATGACATAATCCTGCCTGTCAAGGTCGGGCATGGTCGGGCAGTTCTTCATCCGGAGCGTGAGGAAAGAAAGATAGTCCATAAAACCCTCGAATACCAAACACTTCTCTCTCGGCTCTCCCTGCTGCCGTATATGGGTGATGTCTTTCGGGGCGATGCAGCCTTTGAAAAAGGAATTGCGAACCTCGTAACCTCCTGCTATGTTCGGGAAACCGATAGCAAAGAACGGTCTGCCGTTATTGGTAAAATGGAGTTCCTTACATTCTCTTTTTGCCAGTTCGATATTGATACCCCGTCCCTCCAAGTAACGGAGCAATGCCGGATGGGTCAAGTCACGGACTTCCAAATGTTGGAAACTCGGTTCTGTCCTACGCTGGGGAAAAGAAAAACTGACCGGGCGGACGTGCGGTGTCTGTTCCGCTATCCGGTTTAACAGGTATGGCAGGCTGTCGGAGCAATAGAGTTCCTTTGCCAGTGCGATGATGTTGCCGCCCTTGCCTGCGCCAAAGTCATACCAAAGGTTGCGGTCAGTGTTCACCTTGAAAGACGGTTCGTGTTCCTCCCTTAACGGTGATTTGTACCATAAGCCGTTACCCTGCTGCTTGACAGGAGAGTAACCTAAACTATGCAGATAGTCTGCGATGGGTATTTGTTTCACATCTTCGATGTTCATAACATTTTCTTTTTTGGGGATTAAAAAATAGTTGAAAAGTGCGCCAGTCCTGTTTAGTCCGTTATATATATACCCGTACCATACTAAACCTGCCTGTTCCGATACAGGGAAATAGTAAGTCCGTTCCTCTTATATATACACCCGGACTAAACCAAACTGACTTTTAATAATGGAAATCGGGATTATAGCGGTAGCCCTTGCCCTCTTTCACAATCATGCGCTTGTTCACAAGGAACTTGTTCAAATCCACATGGATATTGCGTCCACGCTTGTAGCCGATACTTGCATAACCCTGTTTCAAGGTCTTTAGGACATTCTCGTAACCATATATGACCTGTTTGCCAAAACCGTTTTCCAAAGCTGTCCTGTGCTGTTGCTCCGTCAGTTCTGCCAGTGGAAAGCCCCTGTCTTGGCTGGGTTGCTTGAATACATAACCGTCCACGGCTTCGGGCAATGCGCTGTCGTTGATACGGAATGCGAACGGGTCAAACTCCCGGTCACGTATGTGCATCGCCTTTACCTCGCTTATGTTGCCGTCCTGCGTACTTTTGGTAATTTGCAGGACGGTTTCAGCCTTATTGTTCAGTTCCGTACCGATATGCCCCCTTGTGTTGTCATCCCCCTTGTTCAAATGCAGTACGGTATGGATATGCAGGTTATATCCGCTTGACCAGCGCATCAAGAGGTTGATTAGGTCAGTCGATTCGCTGGGGCTGTTGATGTCATACATCAAGTCACGGATTCCGTCAATGATGAGCAACCCCACATCGGGCATATTTTCAAGCATATAACCGATAATCTGTTTCCGCTTATCGGGTGTCTGCTCCCTTAGCACGATGAAAACAAAATCGTCCCTGTCCTTGTCGGTAGGCAGTCCGGCAAGCCGCAAAATACGCTCCATGACCTTGTGGCAATGGTATTTGCTCTGCTCGGTATCTACATAGAGGATTTTCCGTTTGTTCGGTGGCAGGTATGCCGAATACTTCAATACCTCGTCATTCTTCAACGCTGCCGCAACGATAGCGGAAATGTTGAATGTCTTTTTGCTCTTGGCTTTACCCGTGGATGCACTGAAATTACCCAACGTGCCAATGGTAGAGCCGTTCACCCAGAGTATTTCGGGCGGCACTTCGTAAGTGTCCGTCACCTTTAGATGAATGGTTTTCCAAAGGGCTGCGAAATCCTCTTTCTGCATGGTGATGTCCTGCCCGGCTTCTGTCGCTTTTCTATTTTCCATAGCCGTTATTTCTTTAGAGGACGGTTAAGGATATACTTCTGCGCTTCCTGCTCTATCTGCGCCTGCGTCTTGACCGGGTTCTGACGCAACCATGCTTCCAACTCCGCTTTCTCAAAATAAAGCATTTTGCCCTGCGGCTTGTAATGGGGTATCAAGTTACCCGAAGTCAGCTTGTACAGGTAACTTTTAGAAAGGTTCAAGAACTTGCTCGCTTCATCGAAGCTAAGCACGTTCTTTGAAAGGAACAACATCTTTTCGAGTTCGGAAACTCTTAACTCTAAATTTTTTTCCATATTGTTTAGGAATTTAGGTGAAACAATATGAAGGTGCGCACCCTCGTTTTTTTGTTAACGGGGGCAAAGTTAAGAGCTTGAAAATGAAGTCTAATTGACCTTTGTTTGAGCGTTCAATCTATGCTCAACCTTTTTGCAGTTGTTTGATGTATTTGTCTATGATTTCATATCCTTTCGGATAGATGTTTTTCGCTTGGTCTGTCGCACTCGACAGGTCAGTACGTGTAAGCGGTTCACCTTTTATCTTCTTCAATATCAGTTTATTGTTTGCTATGACAGACTGCCATTCATAAACGATGTAATTATAACAGCTAAGTTGCATCATAAGATAGGCTAACAGACGGGTATTATTAACTTTCAATACCCCATTCAGTTTGCAGTTGAAAAAATCGGTAAGTATTTTGGCACTGACGGTAGTAGTAAACATATTCGCTTCATTCACACAGTCGGTCAGAAGTTTGATTTCATTAGCTTTCAACGTGGACTTGAAAGGATTGCTTTTGCCCACAATCTTGGTTGGATTAGTATCTGCACTTTCCTCTTTCTCTTTTGGCAAGGCTTGCTCTTGGATGGCAACCGCATCTGTATGGTAATTGCTTTCCTGTTCTTGCAGATAGCGCAAATATTTGGAAAGCACGACAAGATTAACGATAATGGACAAATAAGGAAGCCGCCCATCATAACAGGACGGTTCATGCAAATATGCATCCATATCAAAATCAGAGCAGCGGAAACCGATATACTTTTTTCTTTCATCAGAATTCAAGTCCTCAAAATAACCACTTTCCCACAAAAAATCGGGAATATCCATGTCCAATACAATGTTACGCACGACACGGTATTTTTGTTGGATGGCTACAATATTTTCAGTCACACGGAAAATTTCTTGTCGCAAATAATCCTTTAGCTGGGCTTGCGTCAAATATTCACGTTTTAAAAATAGTGCATCTACTTTAGTTTTATAGTCATGAGCTATACAACTATCTAATATCTTCTGTATTTCTCTGAAATTGGTTTCTATATGATTTTCCATAATCGTGTGCCTTTAAACGTTCTTACTACAAATATAAGGTAAGAATCTCACTTTTCCCGAAAACATCGGCAATAATAAGGAAGAAAAGATAGGATAAGCGTTAAGAAATTATAAAGATATGGGGAAGAAAACTATTAAAGTACACCTTTTCTTGGGTCAATGTAAAAAGCTGAGGGGTAAATTTATAAATTGTTATCTTTGTCTCCAAATTCATAGCTTATGGAGTTAAACGGTTATCGCCTTCTTCTTCCTGAAGGCACTTTAGATTACTTTGATCTTGTTGATGTGAAGGAAAGCGTAAATGAAGTTGTGATCTATCTTGAGGAGAAAAATATCGTTCCTGAGAAGTATACAGATCAGGATACTGAGAGTAAAGGCTTTTATGATCCTGTTATTGTTCAGGATTTTCCTCTCCGTGGCAAGAAGGTCTTCCTTAATATTCGTCGTCGTCGCTGGCTCTTAAAGAAGCATAATGAGTATATCTCTCGTAACTGGCGTATGGTGGCTGAAGGTACTCGTATGACGCAAGATTTTGCGTCTTTTTTAAAAGAACTATATTGATAGCTATCCGATCAGTTGCAAGCTCTTAGGTGTTTTATCTGGAGTTGACGGGGATTTATTGGAGCGTCAATACCGTAACCATCTAAGTGGTTATCTCCATTGGGACCAACTTGTTCATGCAGAGGATTGGCTACTATTCGAAAAGAATATCGGTGCTTATATCTGTATTGATGAGGTAGCCCTCTCGCGTGGAGAACTCTATACTGTACTGATCAATAAAGAAGCTCACGGTGGTAAAGGTAGTATGATTGCTATCATTAAAGGTACGGACGTTCATACGGTCACTTCTGTCCTGCTTAAGCTATCCCGTCGCCGCCGTTACCAAGTGCGCGAGATTACTTTGGATATGGCTCCTAACATGGAGCAGATTGCACGCATCTGCTTTCCTGCGGCCAAACGTGTTACCGATCGCTTTCACGTACAGAAGTTAGCTTATGAAGCGGTGCAGGAGATGCGTGTAAAAGCTCGCTGGGAGGCTTTGGATGAAGAGTCCACTCAGATTGCTTATGCAAAGGCCTGTGGAAAGATGTATCATGCACCTGTTTTCGCTAATGGAGATACAAGAAAGCAGTTGTTAGCGAGAAGTATTTATCTGCTTTACAAGAAGGAATCCTTATGGACTCAGTCTCAAAGAATACGGGCTGAAATTCTTTTCAAGGAATATCCCGATATAAAGAAAGGATATTATCTGTCTATGCGGTTAGGCTTAATCTATCATCAGTGTAAGTTTAAGGATATTGCTTTGACAAGGCTGGCAAGGTGGTATGATGAAGTAGATAAATCAGGGTTCCTCACCTTTGGAAGGGTCGTACGTTCTATACAAACACATTATCTGAATATAATCAATTTTTTTGAAAGGAGGGCAACCAATGCCGCAGCAGAGTCATTCAATGCTAAAATCAAAGCATTTAGAGCACAGTTCAGAGGAGTAAGAGATAGAGCTTTTTTCTTATATAGACTTGCTAAATTATATGCTTAAATATAAAATCCCTCAGATTGTTACGTTGACCCGAAAAAAATAAATGTGAAATTTTAGTATGCCACATGATTTTTGAGAACTAGTTTCTTCTAGTAAAGAAAAGCCCTCGAAATTATCCGATTTCGAGGGCTTTTGTCTGTTTCTATACGGAAACTTGTGCGCGTGATAGGACTCGAACCTACACGTCTCACGACACCAGATCCTAAGTCTGGCGCGGCTACCAATTACGCCACACGCGCGACATTGCTTTTGGTAAGCGGGTGCAAAGATAAGCAATATTTCTTAAGTACCAAAGATTTTTAGAAAATTATTCTTTGTGGCTATGTAAATATTCACGTGCAGCCTCAATAATGGTATCTACATTGCGTTGCATATCCTCTGAACTCATATTGACTTTGATGTCCGGATCTATACCGAATTCCAGATGTTGCATATCCGCATCGTACATGGGGCTGGCCGAGAAGCGGACAGACCAGCCGTTGGGTAGTTCGGAGGAGAAGGGCAGGCCGGAACCGCCACCTGTTTTGTCACCGATGATGGTTACTTTAGGTAGTATTTTCATTCTGTTCACAAAATCATTAGTGGCACTGAAAGAGCGGCGGTTAGTCAGCACTACCGCCTGTTTTTGCCAGCGTACACGGTCTAGTGACGGTTCCAGCCAAACTGCTTTGGGAGTGGAGAAGTCATTGTGCCCCGGTCCGGTTTTATGGGACATATAGCCTACCAGCACTTTTTCATTCGTGAAACGTGCGGCTAATTTCTCGGCTGTGGTAAGATTACCACCCGAATTATTTCGCACATCAATAATCAACCCATCACAAATAGCCAGTTTGTTTAGAACCTCGTCCAGATTTCCTTCACCGATGCCCGATTGGAAACTGCCACAATAAATATAGGCTATATTGTCCTCGAATATCTGATACTTCATACCCGAGGATTGGGCATAATCCTTACCTAGATAAACACGTTGGATGCTGTCGCTGAAATTGGCCGGATAGCTGTCAAACCATTCACGATATTGGGAGTACTCCAGTTTGGAAGACAGATTTACGTGTCCGTCACGCAACTCGTTCAGCATATCTGCCAGAACTTCGAATAACTGTTCATTATTCATGCCTTTGGATATTCTCTGTTTATACTGGCTGTATATTTCATTCCAGTCCAATCCGTATTCCTGCTTTTTATAGTCAAGGAAACAATACTGGCGGTCGATAGTCTGCCATAATGCTTCGAAGTTGCCTTCGGGGGAGTTGTCGTATTCGTCCTCCGTGATGCACGAAGTAAATAATACAACAGACAATAACAGACTGATAAAAATATAACTATTTCTTTTCATCCTCTATATTAATAAGGGCTGACCCGGCTGGGCATCGCCACTTTGTTCTTACCTTTTAATAAATAAAAGTTTTTCACGAAACCTATCATAAAGGCGTGTGACCATATATGACTTTTCAGATTATTGACTTTCGCCTGCTGGATATCACATAGGTATCCGAAACGCATATTGACCGACCGGATAGGAAAATCCAATGTAACCAGCTGTCGCAAGGAAGGTTGGTTATGCAGGGAAGTGAACAGCACATTCTTGCCGC
>OHCP01000234.1_pt1 | contig 24668 bp, 23 predicted proteins | sample 1566811 | NCBI WGS metagenome assembly OHCP01 (sample SAMEA3879591, study PRJEB24766) | human gut metagenome | biome: human-associated habitat; feature: feces | place: USA | collected 1985/1987
GGACGCGGCCGCTATAAGTGACCGTGATTGGCAGTTAAGGCTATACGGCGATTATGCGGAGGACTGCGAGGAACGCATAGTAGAAGGGGAAGAAGCATTGGCATTGAGCAGTGCGAAGCTTTGTGAGCAGGAACTCATAATCGAGCAGTGCCGGCAAACGATAAAGGCGTCGGAAGAGCTGATTGCAAAGCAGAAAGCCGATGCCATGGCCCGCAGCGCTGTAATAATCGGGCTTAACCGAGAATTGGACGAGGCCAGGCTTCAAAAGAAGAACGCAGAGGATACGATTTCACAACTGGAGAACGCCCTGGGGGAAAGCAATAAGCAGCGGGACGAGGGCTTGGGGCTGATTGCGGACAGGGAAGCACAGGTGCGAATCTGTGAGGCTGCGTTGGTGGACTGCAGGGCAAAAATAGCGGATTTTGAACAGCGTATAGCCGGTTACTCTCAGGATATTGCCGCATATGAGGAGTGTTTGGAGGAATGCTACGACAAAATAAGCCGGCAGGAGGCACGGATAGCCGAATGCGAGCAGCAGATGTCCGCCGACGGTGACAGGTTGGCGACCTGTTCCTTTGTCATGAACGAACAGGCAGACAGTTTGGCAGGGAAGGTACGCGAGTTGGATGTGTGTTTGGCGCGACTGACGGAATTCACGTGCCGGGCACAGGAGGCTGAGGAACTGATATCTGTCCAGGAAGGAATTATTGCAGGCGACAAAGAGCGTATATCCGCTCTTACACTGCAAACGGAGAGCGACGCAGAGGAGCTTGCTCGTTTGGCTGGGCAGGTGGCGCAGTGCGGAAGCGAATTGGACGCGCTTAAAGCGCAGAGTGAAAAGGATTCCGAGCTGATAACCGAGTACGAGAAGACGCTTTGTCAGGACAAGGAACACATAGCAGACTGCGAAGAGCTGGTATCACTATATAATAAGCGCATTAAGGATTTAGAGGCGCAGGTAGAAGCCGACAGACTTCGTATTGAAGAATATGATGCGACGGTAGCAGAGTGCGAGAACAAAATAAAGAGGTATTCCTCCAGGGAAGAGACAGCGCAGCGCCGGTCCGCATATGTTGCCGGAGTCATAGAGAAGGTGAAAAAGAGCAATGAGCGGGTAGAAAAGTACGAAGAAGAGGCTAACAGGGCCAAAGAGGTCTCTGACGAATTGACTCGGAAGTTGAAGGAAACCAGAGCTCTTTTGCAGGAGAGCCAAGAAGCCTCCGCATCGCAGAAGCAAAAGCTTGCAGAGTGGGAACAGAAAATAAACGAGTATTCGAGCCTGATAGAAAAGCAAAAAAGCCAGATAGCGCAGCAAACCGCTGCTCTGGGAGAAAAGGATATTCAGATAGAAACCCTTGTCGGCCAAGCCTCTCAGCATGAGAAAACGCTGGAGGAGAACGGTGCTGTCATCGAAAAACAGCAGGAGCAGATAAGACAGCAGGATAAGGATATAAAAGAGTATTCGAGCTGGATAGAAAACCAAAAGGGTCAGATGGAGAAGCAAACCGTTGCTTTGGGAGAAAAGGATATCCAGATAGCAACACTTGTCGGCCAAGTATCTCAGCATGAGAAAATGCTGGAGGAGAACGGTGCTGTCATTGAAAAACAACAGGAGCAGATAAGACAGCAGGAACAGGTAGTGGACGAGCTTCGCGGAAGGCTTTCAGAGCAGCGAGATGCCTTAGCACAATACCGTGATGAAGCCAGGGATTCGGTTGCGCAGATAGCGCGGCAAGGCGAAGAGACGGCTGCGCTGAAAAGCCAAATAGTAGAGTTGGAAGCAGAGAAGTCCCGTCTTGCTTCCAAGTATTCGGATGATATTACGAAGAAAGAGCTCCTGTGCGAACAGCTACGGAACGACATGTTAAAGCAGGAGCAGGAGTTTTTGAATCAGATAGAAGATGCAAAAACAATGGCGGAGGCTGCCGCAAGGGCAACGCAGGAAGAGAAGGTAAAGGAGCTGCAGCAGCAGGTAACAGAGAAAAAAGAAGAACTGATTCAGCAGCAGACCCTTATAAAGGCTCTCTGCAAGGAGTCGGAACAGCAAGAGAATACCATTCAGTCCTTACAGGAAAAAGAGGCCGCGTATGCTGAGCGAATTGCGGCAATGGCAGATTCATTGGATAGGTTGAAAGAACTCACACGCCTGGAACGAGACGGAATGCTTATCAGAACACCGTTCCCGGTAAGCAGCAAGGTATGGTTTATTGACGAGAGAACGCTGCCGCCGAAGGTCGCGAGCGCAATATATATCGGGGAAGTAACAGAGGATTGCATATACGGCACACACCTTTGTTCTTTATCCTCGTCGCCGGCCACGAACCCTGGGACCATGTTCATAGCCAGCGTACTGTACGAATCCCAAGATGAAGCAAGGGGGGCATTGGAAGCAAATTCACGGAAGCGCGAAGCATAAGCAACCATAAAAACAGGGGGAGGTTCGCACCTTAACGCTCTGGGAAAGCAGGGATAAATATAGATAATTCGTTGCATTAAAAGTAAAAAAGTAGAACTCGGCACATAATTTGCTTATATAAGGACAGCCACGCCCCTCACAGGGCGTGAGAGTTGAAATGCGGCTACGGCGTTAGGCGCGTACTCGGACATATGCCACGCCCCTCACAGGGCGTGAGAGTTGAAATAACAGGAGTATCCATCGATACCATAAAACGCATTGAGCCACGCCCCTCACAGGGCGTGAGAGTTGAAATTTCCAAACCGCGGCCATCTGAATTAAGCGATACGGTCACGCCCCTCACAGGGCGTGAGAGTTGAAATAGCTGGGGGATACCGATGTTTTTCATCGGGTGCAGGTCACGCCCCTCACAGGGCGTGAGAGTTGAAATCATCGCGGAATAAGTACTGTCCTCTGCCTTTTGTGTCATGCCACGCACAGGGGGAGAGAGTTGAAATAACCACTGGACGCCGGAGCAGGGCGGTCATCACGTCACACCCCGCAAAGGGTGTGAGAGTTGAAATTTGATACTTGACCAATCGTGTCAAATTGGATATAGTCACACCCCGCACGGGGGGAGAGAGTTGAAATGGTTTCGCCGGGGAAACTCTGGCAAAAAAAGTCCCCCCGCACGGGGGTGAGAGTTGAAATATTGGTTCTACGCCTTTGGAATTATTATTGAAGCACTCGCCAATTCGATTATCGAGTGCTTCATTCCGGCGTTTCGCCAACGACTTGTTCTCATGCAAATCCCGCGCATATAAAAGACGTGAAATAATAAGGGAAATAGCCATTTACGCGCTTGCAACCCTCCCGATTTCTGATTGACACGTGGAATCCTCGCGTGTATTATGTATTTAGGCGAATACTTAAACGAAAAAGTGGGAAGGTAGCGACGTTGTTGGTGACAGAAATATATAAAATTCGTTACCTTTCATATTTGGACTTTCTATCACGGAAGGGGGTAGTTTTGTGAATATCGAAATCCCGGAACTGTCAAACGCTAATGATGTTTTAAACACCGTACAGGACGTGGGTTCGACGGCCATGTCGTATGTTGGTACGGACCTGCTACAGATAATAGTGGGCATTGCTGTGATTTACTTTGCGCTTCGGTTTTTAAGTCGCATGATTGGTAAACTGTCGTTTTTAATAGTCCTTGTAGGGCTATACCTCGTTCTTCGGGGAACTGTTGACTTGAGCCTTGTTACGAATGCGATAGAGGAAGTGCCCGGCATACTTAACGCAATACTTGCACTTGGCCGATGAAAAGAAGGGAGGATGGGCAACTCCGCACCCACCTATAGAGGGGAAAGCGTACCTTTGCCTGATTTTAGATGGAAAACTATAAGGATAAAATCCACAAACAGGAAAAACTGATAAAACCCAGGGAATGCGATTCGATGCAAACAGGAGAGCCACGTCTGCGCGATGCATTAAATCATGTATGGCGCGGGCTCCCCGCAAAAATGCGCGAGTTATTCTGTTGCTTTTCCTGCTTGGTAGTGTTTTTCTCCGGAGTAATGCCCATAATAAGTATTGCGGTGGCTTACGAAGGGATTGGTACGGCGCCGAAATTATTGCCAGGCGGTTACTATATACTTATAATCGCGGTTTCCATGTTTATCGCTGCTTGCAGGCTCAAGCAGCTTTCCAAGGAATATTTTTCGGAGAAGAAGGCGGCTCACGGTTTTCAGGTTTTCTATGTGGTTGCCATTGCCCTCGACGTCTTTTTCATCTTTTGTTATATAGGTATAAGCGTGTAGCGACGCGATGATAAGTTAGACGTATAACGCAGGCTCAAGCCGTAAGGGGGAAGGAGGAGTCAACTTCTGTTCTTCGGGGATATTCTGCGTTTTTTATATGTATTTATCAATGGAGACAAAAAGAAAACAAAGGATAACGATGTGTGCGAAATAAGAATAAAACGCACAATGTTAAAATAAAACACAAAAAAACACCGGGTAAAATCGTTCAACGTCATTGACATATAAAAGATGATAATGTAAGATGATGATGTCACCCGGATAATTTCTCAACTACAAGGAGGAGACGGCCTGTGGTGGCACGAAGCTTTAAAAAGAAATCATGGCGCAAAAGGTGTATTGCTTTTCTAATTTTACCTGCTATTACTGCCATTTTGCTATTGGCATCCGGCTGTTCTCAAAGCAGAGGTCTTTGCGATGAGGATGGCAATATGTGGCGATTTACGTTAGGGGAGGTGTACAAGACCTCCGAGATATACGTGAAGGATGGCGATGCATATAGCCCGCTCCTTTCGTATGGACTCTACTTGAAAGGTAATTCCGGGGAGCGCGATGCGACACGCTTCGTGTGGCTTGCAGGGAATAAGCTTGAAACCCTGATTCCGGATATAGGCGATGAACGACAGTTAGTTTTATTCTCACACGATGCAAATCCTGAGAAAAGCTATAAAATAGAGCATTTTACGGATGCGGGGTACACGCTGGGGACTATCTTCAAAACAAATTCGTTGGGACAGATTTCATTCAGTAAAGATGCTGAAGATTATTCCGCAGGAAGCACGATGTATCAGGCAAAAAGAGCTGCTATCACGAACCCTGCAGCAAGCTCCGTTCGCGAATTGAACGGAATGGACTTCCCATACGACAACATATGCTCGGACGGATATATGACAGGTCTGGAGAGCATGGGCACTTACAGAATTGGCTTTTACGAAGGAACTCGGTTTAAGCAGATTCAAGTGCAGGCCGACACGCATATTTGGTGCTCTGATTCGACATACGAGATAACTGCGTATCAGGAAACGAAATCCGGATATTTCATCCTCAGGCTTCCCGATAATATACCGGCCGGGTTATATTATCTCAACGGAGTGGGGCTTTTTACTTACAGCGATGGTGTTCTGGGGTATATGCCCCCGCAACAAGGAGAGGTTGAGGATTCGTCCATTCCCTCCAAAGAAAGCGAAGCGGCCACTGCACCAATCGTTGATTCTATTGGTTCCGGCAATCCCTCTACGTACATCCCGGAAATGGAGGTTGATTTGATTCCGGAGCAGGAGGGGATGCCTCTTTCTCCTGATGCTACCACGAATAAAAACACCGTTCTGTCTCCGGAAGAGACCATGCCTTCTGCTGGGATACTAACACCGGGGAACTCCACGGGTTAAAAAGTATTATACAGAAAGGGAAACGCAAAATGGCAAAAACAGACCAAGCAACATTAAGCCGCAGGGTAAACAGCTACGAAAGAAAGCTCGCGTGTATTAGTAAGCTCAGGGCTTATGTTGATAAGGGTGAAACGGTTAATTTTAGGAAGGTAGCAAACGAACTTAACGAGCCCGTACCTAATCTCTATAACTCCTTTGTGCTGAGGGATTTGATATCAGACCTGAGAGAGATGAGTCCCCCTATATACTCAGAAGAAGAGATGGCCGAATATAGGCTGAAGGTCAATAAACGCATCGATGAGGCTGAATCAAGGCTAAAGCAGATGATGAGAGAAGGGTTGCCGGATTCTCCTCCTGCAACAGCGGCTATGCTGGCGCAATACAAAAAAAAGAATGAGACCCTCCAGAGGCGGCTGGAAGTGCAGGATGAGGAAATAATACAACATAAAGAAAAGATAACGAAGCTTATGGAGGAGCTCAATTCCGCCCAAACTACCATAAAAAAGCATAAGGAACAGTTAAAAGACGCTGAAAAAGAGTTGAACAAAGTAAAAGAACAATACAGTGCTGAGCTTAAAGACAAGGATGCCATAATTGCGGAGGTGCGGCAAAAGGCGGCGCGCTTTGACGAATTGCAGGCAATGCTGACGGGAAATAAATAAGTTGCTTGCTCAGAATACGGTATAATGTGGGAGAGGTTAAATATCTCTCCCATTTTTTATTGACTTACTCGCACATCTAACTGTATTATATGTAAAAGACGTTGAAAGTTTAAGGAGGTTATATGCCCGAAGCAGATTTTGATTATAGCAAAAGCGTAAAATACGTTGAATTCGGAGTCTATCGTTTTTCGTTTACCAGAAAGTTCTCTTTGCAGGAAATGGAAGCCCTTGATTTTCGGTTGTCGCAAATAGAAGACGCCTATACGTTGCTTTCGGGGGTTGATTTTGCACGGTGGCTGTATGTTAGAAATATTGAATTTAAATGTGAACAGTCGCGAGACAACAAGGAGGCCCCCTCCGGCATTTTTGATAGGCTGGCGCTTCGCATCTGTATGAAGAAGATAGAACTTATTTCGAGACGCAGCTTAAACTACACGAATGGGGCGCATACATCCCCGTGAGAGAAGGCATATATGTAGTTCTCGCATGGTTGTTTGCTGTTATTTGTGCTGCGTTAGGTGCATTCTGTCTGGCAAACGAAGCTGTAACCGCATCTATCCCGGCGTTTGCAGCGGCAGTACTCGTGATGCCTGCACTATACAAGGTATGGAAGGCTTATACGCGTATAAGCAGTAGAAGAACCTGCGCCATGCTTTCAATAGCCCTGTTTTGGGTTGCTGCAACGCTTGCGCCGCCGGTGGTCGCTAATGTGACTCCGGAAATAAGCGTCAATGTTTCAAATGAAACGGGCGGAATTTACGATGCTGCAAGCGGCGCCTATATGACAGAAGAAGGCGCAATCCGCAATGACAATGACTGTCTTCAGATAAGCAGCCCTTCCGTTATGACTCCGGCGCCCGAGGCCGAACGATGCGAGGCCACAGGGGAAAATGGACTGACGGTGCATTTTCTGGATGTAGGACAGGCAGACTGCACGCTGGTACAGTGCGATGGGCATTCCGTGCTTATAGACGCAGGGTCGTGGGATAGCTATCCGATGGTATTCGAATACCTACGGGGGCTTGGTATAACATCGCTCGATTATGTGATAGCTACGCACCCGCACGCAGACCACATAGGCGGGATGTCCAATATTATACGCGACTTTGATGTAAAGCAATTTCTGCTTCCAGATATAGAAGGCAAGAATGCGTCCTATGAACAAATGCGAAAGGCGTTGAATGGAAGGGGAACCTCCACAACTTTTGCAGCGGCAGGATTGTCGTACTCGATGGGTAAGGGGAAGTTAGAAATATTAGGCCCATTATCGGTGCCGGCTCACGGAACAGATGTGGATGATACCGCGATAAACAACTGTTCCGTGGTTGTCAGAATAGATTACGATAATATATCTGTGCTGTTCATGGGCGATGCACAAGAGGAGGAAGAACTGGGGCTGCTTAAAAGAGACGCGAAATCACTGTCTGCAGATGTACTCAAGGTCGGGCATCACGGCGCCAGCAATTCTACCAATCCACTTTTCTGTGCAAAGGTCGCACCTAAGTATGCCGTTATCTCTTGTGGAGCTGACAACCAATATGGACACCCTCATAAGGAGACCATTATGACTTTATTGATATGCGGGGCTAAAGCATACAGGACGGATAAGAACGGCACAATCGTTTTGGAATATAACGGAGGAAATTTCGAATGGAGTGTGGAAAGGTAAATCAGGCGCGGCGATATATGTGCATGACTGTCGTTATGGCAATCATCATAACGGGAATAACGATATCCGGGATGATGGCGTATGCAACGAACGAAATTAACAACGATGAGGATTCCGTGGCACTAATAGAGATTCCGACCGCGTCACCGGCGATGGGGACAACTCCAGCTCCCTCTATTGGTCCGGCAGCGAGTTCAGAGCCTGACGCTATAATTGCGCCTCAGCCGTCCTCTGGCTCTGATACAAAGGCGAAAACGCAACCGTCTCCGAGCGAAAAAGCAAAACCCACCGCATCTCCAACGCCTGTGCCAGAAGAAGACGAGACAGCGGAAGATGATGGGGACGATATAGCTCCAAGAGCTACGGCCAGACCGAAAAAGCCGGATAAGTTTGAACTGACTTCAACAGTAAAGAAGGAAGACTTTGCAAATATTCCCGGCAAGACCAATATAGGGTTGTGTGTTTATGCATATAAGGCTGTGGAGAACAAATGGGGATATGCGAGGGGGACGGTAGGCGAAACGCTAACCGAGAGCCTATTGAGTTTGCTGGCTAAGAAGAATCCTGTGTACTATACTCCAGAGAAGGTAGAGACAAGCCGCCGCTGGCTGGGGCATCAGGTTGCAGATTGTTCCGGCCTCATACGAGGGTATCTGTATGAAAAAGAGAGAGGATATTCTGTATCCTGGCGCGAATTTGGATATGTCCGCTTTCTAAATTCTGATGCCTACGCGCTGAATAGCAGCAAGACGGAGACAAACGTCATGGACGCAATGCCCGACTTACCCGGTATAATACTGCATAGGTCGGGGCATGTGGGAATATATGTAGGCAACAATATGGTAATCCAAGCGCAATCGGCAAAGCAGGGCGTGACGCTTTCTGAGTTTAAAGCAAAGGATTGGTGGACATGGGCATATGTACCCTGTATCGAATATATCACTGAGGGTGTATACAATGTAGGCACACACATGATAAGCATAGGCGACTCTGATGACGGCTGGGTAACAAAAGACGATGGGAATCTGTATTTTTACGACGAAGACGGGAATCCCTGCACAGGTATCAGAGGAATAGGACTGAAAGAATATTATTTTGACACTCTTGGCGTCTGTGTAGGCGAAATAGACGACAAGGGGATTATAACAGTAAATGAACGCAAATATGTATATGCTAATGATGACCCGCTTAGAGGATGGCAGACCTACAACGGTTCACTGCATTATTTTGACATTGACGATGGGCACATGTACTTCGGCGGAGCATATGAGATAGATGGAAAATCCTATCTTTTCGATAACGATGGCGCCATAATTACACTAAAAGGATACGTGTATCTCAATAAGACGATATATTATAGCGACGAAGAAGGACATCCCGTAAAAGGCTATGTAAACGGTATATTATATGGAGAGGACTATACGCCATACCAGGGTTTCTTAGATAATGGCGGGCTCAAGTACTACTACGAAGACGGCGTACCGCTTAATGACGGCTTCCTGTGCGTTGATGGAGCATGGTACTACGCGCAGAGTGATGGAACTTTGAAAGTAGGTGTTTTCGAGCACGGGAATCGAAATTACATCTTTGACGATGACGGACAGCTTTTATGTGCTGGGGGAACATAAAAATATGAATGAAAAAAGATTTTTGCGGCGTGTTTCCGGCGCCTGCGTCTGCTTAATCCTGTTAAGCGTGGTATACGTGGTATGTGACAATATAAGAAACGAAGCAAGGCAAGGAACGGAAGATGCTTCACGGCAGAAGGCGTGTGTCGTGACCGGCCCGATTCTCGCTTTTGCGGAAGACTCAGAAAGGCTAAGCGACGTCAATGCGGCTGCCGTAACTTCCAGCGCATCGGAAACCGTGTACCTCATAGAATCGGTCAACCTTGGGACAGACATTATTCGACCTCTTTCCGGTTATGAGGATGCCACGTCAAGATTTTTAAACCCATACATGGATTACTCCACGGCTATAGGCGATGGCAAGCATGCCGAGAGCTACGAGTACACCATAATCAACGAAGACATGTGGGTGCAGGGAGCAAGGATTGATATTCGCAGAGCGCCGGATAATGCTCTCGATGCATATACACATGCAAAGAACGGAACGAAGGTAGTCTGTATGACCGTGGCCGCAGAAGGCTGGGCGCAAATCCGGCTTGAGAACGGGGATACGGGATATGTAGATGTAACAAAACTCACCAAGGAAAAACCTGTTGCCGTAAAGGATGGGGCGCCAGAGGGAGCAGTTTCAAGCAACCAGAAGACAGATGCCCAGAAATTACCGGAACAAAAAACATCTTCTTCAGAAGAACAGGTTTCGGGAGCAACGCCGAGACTCACTGTCAATGGTGGCACCGACAACAACGGATACCTGTACTTCGGGGTAGTAAACGGAATTGAGGTGTACTCGGATAACTCTGTTACGGATAAGATTCTCAATAGTTATGTTTCATCAATCAAACGACTGGATGCGAGACTGGCCCGGGCTAATGTCCGCTGTATAATCATAACGACAAAGAATCTTAAGGAGGTCATACCTGGCTTGGCGAGGTACGATACAAGGATATTGGGTGTTACGGACGCCGCTTCTGGCCGTATTTACGTCAACGGTAATATATATAATTCCGCTACGATATGCCATGAGATGATACATGTGTGGGACTACAGGAACATGGGGAACATATCTGGAAATCCCGAGTTTGGCGCAATATATGCAGCTGAAAAACACGCCGTTGCGGTGTCGAAGGGGAACGACCAGCTGCCAAGAGAATTTTTGGCTTCGTCGGCGGAGATATTCTTCTCAAACCCCTCTCATTTAAGGAGTATCGCGCCGATGGTGTATGCATTTCTGGCACAGTATTTCGGTTGATTGGCGTCAACCACAAAAGAAAGGAAGGTAGCTGCTCATCCCCATAGTTAAAGCATGGGGTATCCGCAGCGAATTTTCGATGAAGAACGAAAATCGGATTATAATCAATATAATCAATAACGAGGCCAGCATATACGCCGCGTATAATGAGGAGTTCGTGCAGAAAATAAAGAGGCACATAGGAGGCGCCAGGTGGGACGCCTTGGCACGAGCATGGATAGTTCCGATATACGCCGTAGACCGCGTCAGAGCCATAATGAAAGAGGTCTTTGGTATAGATGACTCCATCCCAGAAGAAAGAGAGCTGCGAACGGTGAAATGCACCTTTCACGATGGGGTGGAAAAAGTGCGCGGAGCGGTCATACTCTACGGGAAATGTATAGCTCGCGCTACTGGTCGCGATTCGGATGCATATCCGGGAGATGACGTTGTCATTGAGTCCGGAGACATAATGTCAGGCGGCAGTGCAAGGTTCTGGAAGTCTATCGTTATGCCGGGCACTGTTGCTATTCTAAAGAACGTCCCGTACTGTTTGTTGGAACAAAACAGCAGTCCTCGTGGCATTGCCATAGAAATCCTTGAAGATGGAGAAGGGGAAGAATGAGCATCAAATCAGCAGAGCGATTCCTTCGCCACAGCCGCACGCGCCAGCTCTCCGCCATGTTGGAACGATACATCGACCCGCACGGCGACCCCCGCATATACTGGGCGAAAGAAGTCACGTTCGATTATTCAACTAATCACAAGATTCGTGTGGACTATATGCGCTTCAAGCCACTCAATAATACGACCTCTGGTATCGAAAAGGGGGACTTCTACGCCTACGAAATCAAGTCCTCCGTAGAGGATTTCAAGTCGCTAAATGGGCATAACTTCATAGCGGACTACAACTACTACGTGATGCCCACAGATATCTACGAGGCTGTGAAGGATGCCGTGCCATACGGCGTTGGCGTGCTGTGCCCGGACGGCGAGCAGCTTAGGTCCGTGAAAAAGGCCGTGCGAAGGGACCGGGCCAGACCGGTCAGCGAGATGCTGCTCATGCTGTGGCGCAGCTCACGTCGGGAAATCATTGCAAGGAGAAAAAATCGCGACCAACAAGAATACTATACGCAACACAACCAAGCCTGAATTCCCTCCGGAAGAGTGGCGGAAGGCTGTCATCATACGCGATGTCATATAATATTTTGAACTAAAACAAAAGAGACCCTTTTTAAGAGGGTCCCTTGAGTTTTTAAAAACTTCAGGCGATATTAGTCCTTATTGACCGCAACTGCCTGCTTGCCGTCGTAATAGCCGCACTTTTTGCATACACGATGAGCCAGCTTGGGCTCATGGCACTGCGGACATTCCACGATACCGGGAACGGTCAACTTCCAATGGGCTCTGCGCTGGTCGCGCCTTGCCTTAGACGTTTTTCTCTTAGGGACTGCCATGGTTACACCTCCTTATCGTGATACAACAGCTGCTCCAGAGCGGAGAAAGGATTTTCCTTCTCTTTCTCTCTAACACAGGAACACTGAACTGTGTTCAAATCGCACCCGCAAACCGGGCAAAGCCCCTTACAACCCTCGCTGCACCTGCTGAAAACAGGCAGGTTGAGGAATAAGTCGTCAAGGAGCATCTGGCTGACATCCAATTCCTCGCCGGTGTAGCCGTAGCATTCACTGTCCGGCTCCGGCTCCCGGAGAAAGCGCTCGTCGAAGTCGAAGGTAAGCTCCTCAATAAAGGGCTTGCCGCAAAGAGCGCACTCGAAATCCAGCCTTGTGGTAACCGTACCCTTGAAGCTGAAGCCCTCGCCGTCAAAGAAGTACTCGCCCTCTACCGTAAGCGGAGCGGCGAATTTAAGCTTCCGGCCGAGATATTCCTGCCTGCCGAGGAACATGTCCTCATGGCATTTGCCTATCCGGCCCGGCTGTTTGAGTTCCTGTGCAACGTTCAGCTTCATACTTTTTCTTTCAAGAGCACACCTTACATATTTTATCTATAAGGCGTTAATGTGTCAACTGGTTATTTTGTGACGAGTCTTACGGGTGTAGCACTACAATTCATCTCCCACCTTAGAGTTCGGAGTCTTCTTGCTGCAAGATGTCACTTTTTCAGTGATGTTTTTTGAGTTTAGGAGGAAGAAAATACTGCCAAGAAGATGCGCCATTATTTCCAGAATGTCTGATTTCGTATATCGCTCGGAGATGGTACTTTTTCTACTCCTTGGATTTTTTTTGTTTCTTCAATATCTATAGGGTGGAGCCGAAGCTGCTTTCGAATCTTGCGCTCGGGGAGTGACCCTGTTTCTTTCTGCTCTGTGCAGCGGCAGATATAATGACCGGGCTCCAGCCCATACAAAAACAGTGGAGTATCACATTGGAGAAGCTGAATCCCCGCATCGCAGACCACATACCGATTTTTTCCGATAGGGATAAATGTTATGGGCTCTGGCTCTGGTGCTCGTAAAATTTCCCAACGTAATTGCGTCCCAACTACTGTAGGTAAAATTAACTGTACGTCGCAACCAAAAACCGCGCCGTCGATTTCAGCCACAAGCTGCTGTGTCTGAGAGGATATGGAAAACTCAAAGACGTCGTTTTTTATGGCAGTTATGACCGATGGTTCAGCATTCTCAGAGGATGGAGATGTTTTTCCAGTTATGGCGTCTTCACCAGTGGTTATTTCAGATGATGAAGAGGGGTGGGGTAAGAGGTCTTCTGCAGCGACGGAGATTTTTTGCCCCGGCGGCTCTTCTTCTTGAGTATCGACAGACACCGCTGGGGGAGGACCCGCCTCTGCCCAACGTGCTTCGTTCCCTATTACTGCTGAGATAGCAAAGCTGACGCAGGTGTCAAACCAGAGAGAGAAGTTCTCTCCGGGCACAAAACCGCTGTCCAACATGCGCTTGATAAAAGTGTTTACCGTCTGCATGATGTCACGGGCTTTAGAAATAGCCACATTCTTTTCAGAGATGGCGTAAAAGAGACGCTCGCGGTTTTCGTGGACTATAACGCTCGCCTGTAGTGTGGCGGACGCATCGTAATCTCTGTGGCCGAAGCAGGCGGCAACAGGACGCTGCCCTTCGGTGTAAATGCAGGTCTCTCTTGGACAATATGCGCAGAATGGCAGTCGATTCATATAAATAACACGTCCTTTTTTTGATTGGGTTCATTATACCATATCCTTGGCTTTCTGACGGGTTAATCTGAAAAAACTTTAGAATATGTGTCGATATCTGTTGACACGCTCGTAACGTTTTTTATATAATGGACGTACAGAAATTGGCACGCCCGTTCTCCGAGGCGAGAGCGTTTTATTTTGAAACAACCCGTCGAATATGTAAAAGACGTTGCAATGAAAGGGGTGATAGTTCGGCTTCTGGGTAAGTTGTATAATGCAGCGACCTGACTGTTGGATGAAAATAACGGACTGCATGCCGGAGAGCACATTATCTTTGTTCTCACATCAGCTGCCGTGAAAGACTGAAGAGCCTCACGAGCAGCGCATGATGCGCTGGAGCTTTCCCTGCGAATAAGCGCTTATCTCGAAGTTGTCTGATAACAGAAATGCGACTTCAAAGCTCCCTTTGACCGCTTCGGCGACGCGCTCAAGTTCGGCAACAGATAGTGTTGCATTGGTATCATCGGGAGATATATAGGCGCGTTCTTTGCCTATAGTCATGATGGGTATGGCTTCAGAATTAAGGGATTTTGCTATTTTAGATATTTGTCCAAGAGACAATGTCCCCTTGTCGAGCTTATAATAGCAGTTCTGTTCCGCAAAGCCGATGACTTGTGATATGTACTTGCGTGGTTTGTTCCTAAGGGTAAGAAGAGTTATTATATTTACTCGCGTCTGCCCCATGGGAGTTCTCTCCTTGCTAATGAATATTATTATTTATATGATACCACAAAGCAAGGAAGTAAACAAGAATTTAGCATATAGATAGTAATGCTATCCGGTTTACAAACCACATAAAAAAATATCAAATAGTTTATAAGGCAGGCGCCACTTCGGATAGTTTTCTCAAATCAAAACAGGAGGGAAATATGAAATCGAAAAGCACAAATAAGACCAACAGTCCCGACGTTGAAACAATACGTGATATTCCTTTCATATCTACAGACAGCGCTGAGGCCAAAGAATGGCTGCGGTACGCAATCGCTCAGAAGCGCGGTAACAGCGACAAGGACCTGACCCTATCCCAGATATGTGAAATCGTGACCGAGAGTGGGCGCGCCGATATCTATTGCGACGATATAATCAATGCTCCCGTTACTGTTTGGAATGATATGGAAATCATAGAGTGGAGCAAAATATTGCCGCTGTTTACAGAGGATGAAGAAGGCTACCCCAACTATGAGGTTATGGAAGACGGCGTCTTTCTGCCCGGCGCAACAGAACGGCAGATACTGCAAGTCGCTCAGGTTCTAACCGAGGCATTTTACCGTGCGGAAAAATGTATTCCTTCAGCGCGACAGGATTAACTGCTGAATAAAAATGGTGGGCCGAGGTGGCGTTTGTGTCAAGTCTCGTAGTTAGAACGACTGGCTTGTAATGGCTATTTTGCACTAAAGGGTTTTAGTGGTAAATCTTTGCGGCTGCCTCTCATGCAGTCCTCACAATAGTTGAGACTGCTCCAAATTACTTAATCGAAAGGAGGACGGCTGTTCCCGCCCGTGGCTGAAGGCACGGGTCTCCACAGTCTAATTCTTAATGAGCAGAATTTTAAACAAGAATACGGCGAAATCTGTTGCTGTAGTCACTTTCGGCATCAAACCTGAGTTGGAGGGAAGCGAGCTATTGTTTTCGTACCAAAGGGGCGAGTATTACCTCTTGAAGTTCGCGGAGTCCGAACGCCGAATGTACTATGCAGGCCGGCAGCCCCCGTTGCGGGCGCAGGACTCTGTCCCAATGCGGAAAGGGTTCTTCTTCACTTTGAATTTCAAGGACTATATTACAATAGACGGCGGTCTCATAAGAGAAGTCAAGTAGCCCTTTAGTGCGGGTCTTCGGAGAGAGAAAGGTTTTGTAAGGTGGATTTTGAACACTTTTGCAATCGGTTTAATGTAATACTCAACGAGCAGCAGGCGCAGGCTGTGCGTTGCGTGAACGGGCCGAGTCTGATACTGGCCGTGCCGGGCAGCGGCAAGACTACCGCAATAGTTGCTCGCGTTGGGTATATGATGTACTGCTGCAATATCTCGTCATCGAACATCCTGACTCTTACCTACACAAGGGCGGCGGCAAAGGAAATGCTTACGCGCTTCTGCGATAAATTTGAGTTTTCGCAGAAAAAGATGAACAGGCAGGGCCTTAAAGCCCCGGCCTTCAGTACGATACACAGTTTGTGCTACGCTTTTATCCGCGATGTGGCGAAGAGGAAAGGTATTTCGTTGCCGACATTAAGGCCGAATAGCGAGATGTTCCTCCGTAAGGCATATATTGAAGTCCTTGGCGGGAATCCGTCTGAAATGGAGCTGCGAACCGTTGCACAGCGTCTGACGCAGCTTAAGAACAGTATGGATGGCGCAGCCTCCGGAGTCGAAGAGATGAGCGAAATCGGGTTCCGTATTGATATGGGGGCCCTGGACCACAAGTACGAGGAGATTAAGCGGCGCGAAAACATAATGGACTTCGACGACCTCCTGATTACTGCGGCGCGTTACATGGACGAATATGCGGATATGCTGACGTTGCTGCAGCAGCAATACAAATATATAAACGTAGATGAGGCTCAGGATACTTCGCGTCTGCAGCACAGTATTATTCAGAAGATTGCTGCCCGATATGGGAACATATGCATGGTAGGTGATGAAGACCAGAGTATATACGGGTTCCGTGCGGCGTATCCAGAGTCGCTGTTATCCTTTGATGCTACCTACCCCGGAGCGCGTGTTTTTTATATGGAGGATAACTACCGCTCAACTCCTGAAATAGTGAATCTGGCCGATGCGTTCATCCAACAGAACACCGAACGACACGAAAAACACATGAAGCCTGTGCGTAAGTCCATCGGCATACCCCCGGTACGGCGGTATGAGGACTCTATGGAGGGGCAGTATGAGCATCTCGTAAGTCGGATAGCTCGTACTGTTTCGGAGCAGGCTTCGACTTCTATTGCCGTATTGTTTAGAAACAACGAGTCGGCAATACCGCTCATAGACCTGTGTCTTAGAAAGAATGTGAATATCAATTCCAGATGTTCTGCCGACCTGTACTTTTCGCATCCTCTTGTTATGGACGTCATGTCCATTCTGCAGCTGTCCCTGGACTTCCGGAACGTGGAGGCGTTCTCACAGCTTTACTATAAGCTGGTCAGCTATACTTCGAGGTCGGTTTTTGTAGCGGTAGAACAAATGCTGAACAAGAACCCCCGTATGGATATATTTGAGGCGCTGAATGTGTTGTGGCAGCAGTGTTCGAGTGCGGCGCAAAAGAGGCGGTTGGAAGCTTTTTATCACGTTAAAAACGCGTTGCAGGCTATGGCCGATTTGTCGCCGCTGCAGGCTCTTGCTGCCATATGGACGAGCACCTCGCTGGGATACGCTGCGTACATGGAGCGGACAAAAAAGGAGGGCATCTTCCCCGACGGAAGTATCGAGCAAAAGAAGTATACCCTGCAGGTCCTGGCGTCCAGGTGCGATACGATACCCGAGTACCTTAACCGGATTAACATACTGAAAAGCAAATCCCAACAGCTGGAACGCAATCCGAAGGAAAGCAATGCGACGTTGTCCACGCTGCATTCAGCCAAAGGCATGGAGTTCGATGAGGTAATAATCATCGATGCGACGGAGGACGTCATCCCGGCGTCTGCACCGAAGAACGCAACGGTAGAAGAGGAGCGTGCCTTATATGAAGAAGAGGTGAGGTTGTGGTATGTAGGCGTCACCAGGGCGAGAACGAAGTTGGATGTATATACCTATGGGCGCAAACAGGGTTCGCCCATAAAAGCCTCCCTCTTTGTGTCGCAGTTTTTTGATGGCTGCAACGCCCGAAATGCGTTTTACAGTAAGGTAATCAATGCGGACAATGCGGAATCGAGGCTACTAAAAGGCTCTCAGAACACACCTCCGCATGCCCGTGCTGTTTTGAGGAGAAGGAGCAGTTCAATTCCCAACGGATATGAATTGATAGGAGCCTTGTCCGACATACGGAATGGGCAGCTGGTTTATCATGTAGCACATGGGTATGGGGTGGTCGCCGGCATGACGGATACGGGTTTTTTGTGCATCTGTTACGCAGACGGCCAAAAGATTTATCAACCGGAATATCTTGTATCTTCGCTTGTGTTATACGGCAAAAAAACAAAGTAGAAAAGAGGAAGCGTTATGATTGACAGAGATTGTTTAAGAGTGCTCGTTCAAGGGCGATTAGCGTGCTTTACGCGCCCTGAACTGTCATCTGAAAGGACCACATACTCATGCCTGACCCCGTCGGCCGCCGAGGGCGTCCTTAAGAGCATATATTGGAAGCCCGAGTTCATGTATGAGATAGAAGGCATTACCGTTTTAAACGAAATAAAGCCCTTCAATATGCGGAGAAATGAGATTTCAGAGGTCACTAACCTCAGGGTGGTCGAGAGTAAGCTGCGGCAGGGAAGGCCGTACGAAGTGTTTCTCAATGCCAAGAACTGTGCTATGCAGAGGACGACTACTTATCTGATGAATGTCGCATATGTAATCCATGCCAGGATATATGTGCCTGATGAATGGGTGGAAACGCGAGATGCGGCGCAGCGGGAGGTTTCAAAGCACAAAGAGATTCTTATTCGCCGACTTACTCGCGGCGCGCATTTCAGAACCCCTTGTTTGGGCTTACGCGAGTGTGCTGCTACCGTTAGATATTTGGAAGAAGGTACGCCGTCACCCAAGTCGTTCTATGAGGGGACCTCATGTGACCTCGGACGGATTCAGCACCACATCAATTATAGGGACAATCCGCGTTTCGACCCGGCTCTGCCCGCAGACTCGCCGGTGTTCTTCAATGCGGTCATGGTTGACGGATTTATCTCGTCTCGTATATAGGAAGGGAAGCGATATGCTATTCAATCCAATAGGAGAATTATATAACCTGTATAACCGTTTGCTGGAGCGCGACATGGTGCCGCCGTTCGGTTATGTAGATGCGCCGGTACACGCCGTTTTTGTGCTGTCTGATACCGGCGACCTCAAGGAAATAGTGCCTGCGTATACGCTTGTCAAAAACCGGCGCGTACCCACTGTATACGCCATTCCTCGGCCGGCAATCAGGTCAAGAAACGTCAAGGCTTCGGTTCTGTACGATTCTCTCCGCTATGTTTGCGGCATCCCCGATGACGATGATAAAACTCTGTCCGGATATGCAGATGCAGAAGAACGGCGGTGCGACTTTTATTTGACTCTCAGAAATGTTTTGGGAAGGGTTGCGGATACGGGAGCCGCCGCGCTCCTGAAGTTTGAGGAGAACATCAGTCGTGTGGGAGTTCCCGATATGGTTGCCGCTGCTGTGGCGGATGGTGTAATTACATCCAAAGACCGCGTGGGTTTCAGGCTTGATGGTGACGATGGCTTGCTGCATATGCGTCCCGCCATAAAAGATGCCGTGAATACATACCTTGCGGATAATGATGATGTGCTCCGCGACCGGGTTCTGGTCGATTGTATAACGGGCGAGGTCTCTCATCCTAAGCGAATTCACGGGAAAGTTTCGCTCCCCGGGGGACAAGCAGGCGGTTGCGTACTGAGCAGTATAAACAATGAGTCGGTTCGGCAGCAATACTACCTGAGAAATTCTTCCCTGGCTACAGCCGCACCGCCCATGAGCTCAGAGGTGGAAAACGGATATACCGCAGCTCTTAATAAGCTGCTTAAGGAGAAGAAGACGACCTTGAGTATTGCGGGAACCACTCAACTGTTAATATGGGCGGAAACACTGGAAGATGCTGAAGTAAAAATCCTGCATACATTACTCAACCCATTTTCTCCCGCTTCGCAGAAGAAAGAAGTCAAGGATTTCATTGATGGATATTTCAAGAGCGGCGAAATAGTCTTCACAACCAGCAAATCGCAGGACGGAAATGGTAAGGAGGAGAGTAGTGACGAATACGTCAATCCGGGGAAAATGGTTTATTTCCTTGCAATAGCCCCCAGCACTGCACGGATAATCGTGAAATTCTCCTATGCTTTGACCTTTGACGAGGCATTGCGGAATATATGGGAACACTTCCGGCAGTGTGATGGGTATTGGCTGACTCCTTCTTCCATTTATGCGAGAGCGTTGCAAAAGGTTGACGGCAAAGGCGCAGCCATAGCGACGTCGGGCGGCGCCTATGGGAGTTCTGTAACGCCTTTATGCGGCGCCATACTTAACGGCTGGGATTATCCCTGTGAAATCGAAGGACTGCTATATACAGCAATAGGGAAGTCCATGCCGAATATTACCGTCGAGATGAGAGCTCTTTTAACAGCCTTTTATGAGCGAAACAAATATAAAAACGAAGGAGAGAGAATCAAAATGCAGAGCAGTTATCCTTATCTCGTTGGACGTATGTTCGCTGTTATCGCCGCGATTATGCGGAGCGACAGCAGCAGCGTGAACAACGAAACAAAGATGGCCTATTACTCAACATACACTGCGATGATAATGACGGAGCTGTTCCCAAGGGCTATGAACGTAATGCAAGTAGTGAATTCCAAGGTGACCCGCCGCACATTTTACCAGAAAGAACTGACAGAGATAAGCGGCGCATTAGAATCGCCGGACATTCTGCATAAGAACCGTCTCAATAACGAGGAAAAAGCCTTGTTTATGAAAGGATATCTCGATGAATGCAACAAAATGTTTACTCCTCAGCGGTCTGACGAAGGAGCAGAAGGCAGTGCCGCTGTTGAATCCGAAATTTGACACTCCCCACGGCTAAAGCCGGGGGATTCTCGGTTCGCTGACCGTAGCCTGCATCTGCGAGGTCTTACACGGTGTCCCCGAGCGTATAGGTTCGGGCGTGTCCCGCCCTACCGTATGTATTAGCTACGCCAGCAGGCGCAAGCCCTCATGCAAAATGTTCTTCGCGGCGTTTATATCCCTATCGTGCTGTGCGCCGCACTCCGGGCAAGCCCAGCCGCGCACGGATAGGTCTTTCGTGCCTGACCACTGTGCGCCGCAGCAGGAGCAGGGGCTTTACGGCACGTTCCGGTAAGTGGTATCCTCTTGAAGGTGGCACTCTGTCTGACTTTATAGACACATACATATTACCACAATAACGTCTTTTATATCAACAACGTTATATTAAAAAATTTTTCCTTCTTTCACTTTAATCCCTCCGTCTTTAGCCGGGGGTGGGAGTGTTAAGAATCATTATCGTCTATCAGCTTAATCCCTATTTGAGCCAGTTCGCTATCTGAATATTGTCTCTGAGGATAATCTACAAAATTGTTTTTCTTTGCCGTACAGCCGCTATTTTTGCTCCCGCAGACGTGGGATTTTACTTGTTTTTGAACATTAAGCAACCTTCCAAAGCTCTGGTTAAAGAGCATGGCCGTTATATATTCCCTAAACTTCTTTACTTCTCCCTCCTGGGAAAGATATCTGTCGGCCACTTCCTCTATATCATCCAGCTTGAGCTTTGATACTTCAGCCCTGACCTTAGAAGCTGGTATGCTGTGACCGTTTATGCGGAAGCTGCCGGAGATGTCGGTTTCCATTATATCAGCGAAAACACGTATTACCTCTACCACAGACTCCGGAAGAGATTCTATTGGATAATCACTGTTGCCGGTTAAGAGGTATAGGGCGGCGTCAAAATCGTTATTCCTGTTTGCCGACATGGCTTCGTTAGCCGCATTTGCCCATGTCATAAGAACGGTAGGGAGGGAAGGGGCGCCACATTTTGCCATGCCAAGAATTTGGTCTTGTCCTACGTTAGCAGCTCTCATGGTTGCAGCGGCGGCAGACCAGCACGCTTGAAGTGCTCTGGCCTTGTATTCATCTACCACATCTGAAAGGAGCTCATCAATGGTATATGAAGGCATCTTATATGCTTCTATTACCCTCTTCCACAGAGGAAGCATGGCTACGGAATTTCCGTTTCTTAAATACAGGGATTCGGTAGCTCCTTCAATCCATCTATCCTTATGAGAAGGCAATGTAAGATTCTTATCTGATAGATTGATAGAAGAATTATCTTGGTTTATGGTATAAGACGGTTTATGGTATGTGGTATGGATTTTGAGTGGGCGGTTTTTTGAGTGGGCGGTTTTTTGGGGTCCGGTCAAAACCGCCGATTTTTCACATTCACCGAAGTCGTTTTTAGAATTAACACAGGAAACACCTGAATTTTCTGCGTGGGTTAAATTTTGGGGTTCGGTAATATAAGAACCATTTATACCCCGCGAGGGAGATGGTTCGTAAGCATTTTCTGCGCGGTATAGTTTTTGGGGTTCGGCTGGGTTTTGGTATGTTTCCATAGAGGAAACACGCTCGCTGGCAGTAGCTATTTTCTTCTTTATCACGCAGCGGCCGAGGCCGTAGGTTCCATCCGGCTTGCGCATTTGGGTTATAGTTATGAGACCGCTCGAAATGAGGGCTTTCATGTACTTGTCCGTACTGTTGCGGGATATATTGAGAATGTTGGAAATTCCGGCATATGACAGGTATGCGAGTTCGCCAGCGCCGCACAGAGAGCAAAGGTAAGCGTACACAGCCTTTGCATCGGCAGAAAGGTTCTTCATGCACATGACATAATAGGGAATAGTGCCGTAACCGGCGCCCTCTATTCCTTCACCGGATACGAAGCTCTGCCCGTATTCGTCCACCTTTCCCTCGCAGTAGCGTATATAGGAGGGGGGAGAGGATACCAGCTCATAGGTATTGCTGCCGTAACAGAAGTGGTTGTTCTTGTTGAGCTTGGTGCGCTGATGTATGCGTATATAGCCTGCATTTGTGAGAATAGAGCAATGCTTCTTGTAGGTGCTTTCGGAAAAACAGAGATGACCGCATATGGTTTCCCGAAGCGGGAATGCGGAGTTTCCTCTGCCGGCAAGGGCACATATATAAGCATAAAGCGCTTTTGATTTAAGTGGGAGGGAAGAATCCTCCATAACAAATTTTGGAATAACGCCGAAGCCTTTGGAATATATCTGGTCAAGGGACAGAAAATTGCCGCTACGTATTTCCGCAGCAGAAGAAGCACCTTGGTTGTCCAGGTGATTCATCAAAGCGAAGTCTGTACCTTGTTCCGACATTTGCAGAAAATAACCCTTTCTATAGGATTGAAACACCTTTTGAAGCCTTGGATAGCCGCAAAATAACACAAAAAAAGGTGGATTTCTCCACCTTTAGTCCACAAAGCAAGTTGACGATGTGCGCAATTCGGGATATAATATCTATATCCGTGATGGCAGTCAGTGGAGTTGCTGTCACGCCGTATCGGGTGGTGGAATACCCGGATGCGGGTCTGGGACGATAAGATGTCCCTTCATATCGTCCCGTGCTACCAACGCGGGACAATAGCCTTTACGAGGACGATTATAACACATCGTCCTCTTTTTTTGCAAGTATTTCCAAGTAATACAGACAATTTATAGATGGGATATGTAAAAAACGTGGAAAAGACGTTGTAAAACAAAATAAGCATAAACGGGGAAATATAAAAGACGTGAAAAAGACGTTAGGAGGGTGAATTAGAAGTTGCACCGTAAATATAAAAGACGTATAAAAGAAATATAAAATACGTCATATAATGTGATATGAGGTAATAGAAAGAGAAGCCGCAACCGGTGCAGCTTCCCTAAAAAAGCAGTTATTTAATAACCGAATAGCTCACAATAGTATATGAGATTACCAATCTTGTAGGCAGAGACTCCTATGGTCTTATAGCCAGGCTTAAGCAGATTATCTTTATGGGTTTTTGACGCCATCCAGCCGGCATGTGCATTCTGAGGGCTCAGCCTTGTGCCATAGGCCAGATTTTCGCCGTATACGCAGGATGCGTCAACGGTCCAGAAAGGATTGCCGTCGGGACGGGTGTGAGAGAAGGAAACCGTTGCTTCGTCAGCTCTTATTTTTGCAGCTTCGGTCAGAGCGTAATCTATCTTAAGCGTTCCAAGTCCGGCATTTTTCCTCTCCTTATTGAGCAGAGCTATTACTTCCTGAGCGTAATTAGCATCATAAGTGCCATTCGAATACACAATACTGGCTTTCTTGTGTGAATAGCAGATATTGATATTGCCTTCCACCTTTACATATGCGGCCGTGGTATCCCTTCCGTTTATAGAGGTCTTTACGTGCGTATATCCGGAAATGGAGGAGGCGTGAAGGGAAAGGTAGCTTCCGCTCGTGACATAGTGAGTAATAATATCGCTGATTCGCTCCCCGGTGTCAACATCACAGTGCCACTCTTGAACTTTATAAGCAGGAACAGGCGTTGCGACCGGCGAAGGCTTTGCCGTCGGCGTCGGAGTGGGGCGCACCGTCGGTGTCGGCGTAGGTCTTTGAGTCGGCATCGGTGTGGGTCGAATCGTCGGCGTCGGTCTTATAGTTGGCACTGGCGTAAGTCTTATGGTTGGAGTCGGCGTAGGTCTTTGAGTCGGCTTTGGCGTGATTACTGCGGTGGGCTTTGGAGTAATTACCTTAGGCGTAGGCGTTGCCACAGGAAGCGGCGTTGGGGCAACGGTAGGTTTAGCCGTGGGCTTAGGCGTTGCCTTTGGAGTAGATGCCGGCGTGGGGATAGGGGTAATTATAGGGGTGATGACAGGCGTTGGCTCTTCACCTGGTTGTGAAGAGGGAGGGGGAGTGTTTGGATTGACTATAATAGTTATATCCGAGCCACTGACCCCCAGAGTGGGGGAATCATTAGTGGTAGTTAAATAACTTGACGGAACA
>OHCP01000238.1_pt1 | contig 24381 bp, 20 predicted proteins | sample 1566811 | NCBI WGS metagenome assembly OHCP01 (sample SAMEA3879591, study PRJEB24766) | human gut metagenome | biome: human-associated habitat; feature: feces | place: USA | collected 1985/1987
CTTGTGAATGGGTGTCAGGCGACAGCCTGACGGGATGAGCGAAGCGAACCTCCAGGGCCCCGCCACCGCCCGGGCGTCCCTTGTCGCACCCGTAAAAGTGGTCGGGACGCAGCCACGCCCTGTTTTTGGAAACATTGATTATCAATCAGTTATAAAACGCACCGTGGAAACGCAGTCAAAAAAAGTCCACGTTTCCACGCCCATGCTAAAACTCCATCTGATTATCAATGACTTACAAAACCCACCGTGGCCGCATCCCGCCCGCGCTCACCAGTGTCCTGCCAAAGTCCACCAGTTCCTTGCCACCGCTCTCCAGCGTCCGGTCACGACTCTTCTTGTGTTCCCAAAATCTCGGCTGCAGAAATCGACAATGTATGACATATCTTTGCCGCCATCTTCAGCGTAGGGATAGACCTCCCGGTAATATAGGCATTGACACGGGATGGACTTACCGATAATTGCTTCGCCAATTCTTTTTGTGACATTCCCTTTCGTTGTAGTGATTCTCGTAATAAATCCGGAAGTGACTTGCTGCTCCTTTGCGGAATCGAATTCTCGCTGGCAATACCTTCATCACGGAGGTCCCCGCCAGTAGAATAACTGCTTCGCACTTCGATTGAATGCCTGCTATATCCTGAAACGATATTCTTTGCAGCATCGTTAATTATCTCCACTTCACCAAGTTTTCCGAATCCGGCAGCCGGAAGTGAATTCGAACCTATGGATAGCAATTCCGTCCCTATTTTGTGAAATTCTGATATTATTTGGTGCTCCCTTGCTTTAGACGGGCGCTTCATTCCACTTGAATATGCCGCCAGCAGGCTCTGTTGCAATCCCATTCGTCTAGCGATAGCGGACAGATTCAATTCCGGATGCGAAAGAAGAATTTTCGACAATCCTTTAGGCTCAGGATCCTCATATTCGAAACTCTCATTAGAGATATCTTCATCCAGTCCATACCAATGAACTCCGTCATCTTCAATCACATAGTCGTCCCTGTTTTCTGCATTCATCAGATTCCGGTAATACAGCAATGACTGCCACAATGTCCTGCCATCTTCGAACCGGGCATAAATCCTATTCCCATCGAACCATATCTTTTCTATACGCATATTATCTCCTTATTTTCCAAATCTGATTTCCCATTCCGTAATTACGATTTCTTTTCGCCGTATGATTTCTTCCAATGCCAGATTAATATCCTTTAACTTCATCCCTGAATTCGATACGAGTTCCGCTCCTTTTTCAGAGACATTGAATTTCGCAAGTCCATCGGCACTTTTTACGTGTACATGCATAGGTTCATGTTCACGTGAATAAAAGAAAAATCGCATTCCATAAATTCGCCACAATTCCGGCATAATCTTATTTTTCACAAAGATAGGATATAATTCTATATCTCCAATATCAAATCGCGATATTTTTACAAATGGCGAAAAAACCACCCGGGATTCCCCGTGCGTACTAAAACGTTTTCTACGCACGACAAGCCGAAAAAACCAACCACGACGTGCGCAGAAAACGTTTTAATGCGCACACCAGGCAACGCAAGCCATGACATTTTAACGCTCACGCCAGGCCACACTGAACACGACGTTCTGCCCCTCACGCCAACCCCGGAATTCCCTCCGCAGCCACACTCTTCACGGAGCCAGCCCGAACCCAAGGAGCCACCCCCGAGCACCCGCCCGCCACCAAGAATCCCCGCGCGCGATTGCCGGAACCGGAAATTCTCCGTATCTTCGTATGTTGTCAGCGACAAGCGCCTGAAAACTGGTGTCTGAAACAGGACATCTGAAACAAGCGCCTGAAACACTGACACTGTAAAATTAATTGCCATGCCACAGCTATACGTCATATCGGGATGTAACGGAGCCGGGAAAACCACGGCCTCCTATGCGCTGCTGCCGGAAATGCTGGGATGCAGCCAATTCGTGAACTCCGACGAATTCGCCAAGAGCCTCTCCCCATTCAGCCCGGACGCGGCATCCATCCAAGCCGGCAAACTCATGCTGTTGAAAATGAACTACCTGTTCAGACGACACGAAGACTTCGCCATCGAAACCACATTGGCCACCAGAAGCCTCAAACGCATGATTGACCGCGCCCACGAACAAGGCTATACCGTGACGATTCTCTACTTCTGGCTGAACTCGCCCGAACTCGCCGTCGAACGCGTGCGCGCCAGAGTCGCGGCAGGCGGGCACAACATCCCCGAACCCGTCATCCGCCGACGCTATACAGCAGGACTGCATTATTTTTTCAATGTCTATAAGTCAATGGCTGACAGGTGGATACTGGCCGACAACTCCCAGATACCTTTCCGCGTCGTCGCAGAAGGACAGAAAAACAGACTTATCATCAAAGACGAAGAAACATATATGAAAATACGTGAACTCGCCGAAGAAGCGAACAACGTCATAGAAGAAAAACAAAAATGATATCGGACAAGCAATACTATTTGGACATATTCAAGGTCGGAGACACTGACCTTCAGAAACTTACGGAAACGGCACTTTCGCATGGAGGCGACTACTGCGACCTCTACTTCGAGAATACGATGAACCAGACACACCAGCTGATAGACGGCGAAGTGTCATCCGGCGGCCTGAACATTGACTACGGCGTCGGCATCCGGGTACTCTGCGGAGAAAAGACAGGTTATGCCTACTCCGAAAGCACCACTTGGAAAGACATGGAAAGCGCAGCGATAGCCGCATCCGCCATCTCGCAAGGCACGGCTGTGACACCTCGCGACACACGCAGCATCGGCGCCACATACACCGCGCAGAAAAACAACGGCGACCGCCTGGTCAGGAGACTTTATCCCGGCCGGCCGAACCCGGCAGCCGACAGATATCCTATCCTCAATGACTGGCGGCAGGAAAGCCCTTCCGCAGCAGTCGGATTCCTCGGAAAACTGGAACAGGCCATCAAAATCCGCGACAGCCGCATCACCAGCGTAATCTGCGCATTGTCCAGTCAGACAAGCGATTACCTGATGTATAACTCTTTCGGCGAGATGAAATACGAAACCCGCCCGATGACCACTGTACAAGCCATGCTCGTGGCCGACAACGGAAGCCGCAAAATCCAGAAAAACGTATCGCGCAGCCTCAGGAAAGGCGCCGAAATGCTCACCGACGCATTGATAACCGAACTCGCCGGAAAAATCACCGACGGACTGGACAATGCCTTCGAAGCGGTGCGCCCTAAAGGTGGCCAGATGCAGGTGGTGATGGGAGCCGGAGCATCGGGCATTCTGCTGCACGAAGCCATGGGACACGCATTTGAAGCCGACTTCAACAGGAAAGGCCAGTCGATATTTTCCGACAAGATGGGCAAGCGGGTCTGTCCCGAAGGCATCAATATTGTGGACGACGCGACCATCCGAGGCAACCGGGGAACGCTGAATTTCGACGACGAAGGCGTGCCGGGACAGAGAACCACAATGGTCGAAGACGGCATCCTGACCTCGTATCTCCACGACCGCATCAGCGCCAAGTACTACAGCGTCGCCCCGACCGGCAACGGAAGACGCGAAACGTTCCGCTCCAGCCCGATCCCACGCATGCGCGCCACCTATATGGAAAGCGGCAACGCCGAGCCTGACGGCATCATCGCCTCAGTACGTAAAGGCATCTATGTCAATGAATTCAGCAATGGACAAGTGAAAATCGGGGAAGGGGATTTCACCTTCTTCGTGAAGAGCGGCTTCCTCATCGAAGACGGCAGACTCACGCGCCCGATAAAGGATATCAATGTCATTGGCAACGGTCCGCAGGCATTGAAAGACATTATGGCCGTAGGCAACGATTGCGTCATCGACGACAGCGCCTGGACCTGCGGAAAAGGACAGTCGGTACCGGTTTCATGCGGCATGCCGACGGTATTGGTAAACAATCTTCTGGTAGGAGGAGAACAAGATGGAGAATAAACTGGAATACGCTATAACAGAGGAAGAAACGAGGATTGCCGACCGGAGCGTGGCACTCGCGGTCGAGGCCGGCGCATCGGCGGTTCAAGTGACATTGGACAAGGCAAGAACGGAAATCTACGCCCTTCTGGACGGGGAACTCGACAACATCCGCCAGACCGGCGACAGGGCATTGACCTTCAAGGTATATGCCGACGGGAGATACGGCGTCTTCTCCACCAACAGGCTGGAAGAGAGCAGTATACGCGACTTGCTGGTGAAAGCCGTGCAGAACGTGCGGATGCTCGCGCCCGACCGGTTCAGGAAACTGCCGGCGAAGGAAGATACTGCCAATGATGCCGTGCGTGGCGACGAAATGGGACTTGTCTGGTACGGATATGACACCGTGACGGCAGACGAAAAACTGGCAATGGCGAAAAATGTCTCCGTGTTCGCGGAGTTCCGTGAGACAGCACCGGATAGGAACTGGAGAGTGGTATCCGAAGAAGTGGAATACAACAACACATTGACAGACACATATTTGACGAACTCCGACGGCATACATTGCCGCCATACCGAAACCTCATTCGAAGTCTGCGCCCAGGTGACAGTCGAGGACAATGCCGGCGACAAGTACAGCGGTTTCTGGTGGGACTACAGCATCAGCCCCGAAAAAGTCCGCGCCTCCGACTGCGGCCATAAGGCCGTGATGCAGGCTGTCAGCCAGATAGGTCCTGTCAATGCTGTTGGCGGCCGTCATGTGATGGTGGTTTCTAACAGGATTGCCGGACGATTGATCCAGCCGGTCCTGGATGCTCTCGGAGGCAGGGCGATACAGCAGAAATCTTCATTCCTGACGGACTCTCTCGGTAAGCAGATATTTGCCAAGGGGCTGAATATCATGGATATGCCTAGGGAAAAAGGCAAATGCGGAGCGATTCTTTTCGAGCAAGACGGAAGGGCGTGTCTGAACCGGGAAATCATAACCGAAGGCGTGGTCATGGAATATTTCATCAGCACATACATGTCCGGAAAACTCGACATGCCTGCCACCTCCGAATGTGCCAACCGGCCGGTTGTAAAGCCGTTCATCAGCAGCGAACTGGTTGAAGGTAAGGCCAATGCATCCGTGTCCGGCAGCATTGGCGAAGCCGAAATCCTGGGCCTCTGCGGAAGCGGAATCCTGGTGACCGACTTCAATGGAGGTAATTGCAATGCCGCCACGGGGGATTTTTCGTATGGCGTGGAGGGACTTCTTTTCGAGAACGGAAAAGTCACGGCTCCGATATGCAACATGCTGATTACCGGCAATATAGTGGAATTGTGGAACAACCTCATTGCCGCTGGAAATGATCCGTTGGACGGCATGAGCCGTCAGGTTCCTACCGTGGCATTCAAGGATGTGAATTTCAGTTCGTAAGTAAACGCTTTGAAAACGAAAGATAATCCGTAACTTTGCAGCATATACAAGACATATTAAAATATAATATAATGAAAATAGAGAACAACAAGGTAGTCGAGCTTGAATACGAGCTCTCTGTAGATGGAAAAGTGGTAGACAAGACTACTGAAATGACAGGTCCTCTGGACTACATACACGGTACGCACATGCTGTTGCCTAAATTCGAATCCGAGATCGAGGGCATGGAGCCTGAAAGCGAATTCGCATTCACATTGACCCCGGAAGAGGGCTATGGCGAGTACGATTCCAAGCGCAAGTTCGACATCCCGAAATCATCATTCGAGGTGGACGGCGCCATCAGGGAAGACCTGTTGGTCATCGGCAGAGTGATTCCGCTGCTGAACAGCTCCGGCATGGTAGTTCAGGGCACGATTGCCGAGATCCACGAAGATACAGTGACCATGGACTTCAATCATCCGATGGCTGGCAAGACATTGAATTTCAAGGGAAAGATTGTCTCTGTACGTGACGCTACCGAGAAGGAACTGACCGAAGGCCTGCATGGCGAATTTGCGCCGCAGGAAGGTGGCTGCTGTCATCACGGCAAGGGCGGCGGATGCTGCCACGGCGAGGGCCACGGCGAAGGTGACCACGGATGCTGCCATGGCGAGGGACATGGTGAAGGTCATGAGTGTCATTGCCACGAAGAAGGCCACGGTGAAGGTCATGAATGTCACTGCCATGACGAAGGCAGCGAACATGAATGTCATTGCCACGACGAAGGCCACGAGTGCCACTGCCACGAGAATTAACCATGGTTTTGAAGTATTTTCGAGGCAGGATTTGTTTTTGACGAAGGAGTGTACCGGGGTACTCGACTGAGGAAAAAGCGAATCCTGACCGAAAAGACGAAAAACAATTAATGAAGACAGCCGTCGTCATACTAAACTGGAACACAAAGAACTACCTCGAAAGGTTCGTTCCTGGCATACTTCGCTCGATTGAAGGCGAAGACGCCGGACTCGTCGTAGCCGACAGCGCCTCCACGGATGGGTCAATGCAGATGATGGCGGAGAAATTTCCAAGTGTCAGACGCATTGAACTGGACAAGAACTACGGATTTACGGGAGGCTACAACCGCGCGCTTGAACAGATTGACGCCGGGTATTTCGTGCTGCTGAATTCAGATATCGAAGTACCTGACGGGTGGCTCCATCCATTGACGGAAACATTGGACCGGAATCCGGACGTGGGCGCGTGCGCACCGAAACTGCATTCGTGGTACGAAAAAGACAAGTTCGAGTATGCCGGTGCCGCAGGCGGCTACATCGACAGTTTCGGCTTCCCGTTCTGTCGCGGACGCATCATGAAAATGGTGGAAACGGATGAAGGCCAATACGATACGCCTGCGGATGTCCTGTGGGCTACGGGTGCATGCCTGATGGTGAGAAGCGAATTGTTCAATTCCCTAGGCGGACTGGATGACAGGTTTTTCGCCCACATGGAAGAAATCGACCTCTGCTGGAAGATGCAGCTTGACGGCTACAAGGTCAGGATCGTTCCCGAATCAGTCGTTTACCATATAGGAGGCGGAACATTGCCGCAGACATCCCCATGGAAACTGAAACTGAACTACAGGAATAACCTCATGCTTCTGGAAAACAACCTTCCGGAAACATATGCATTGGAAATGCTGCGTAAGAAAATTCGTGCGGGCAAGAGATACGAAGACATTGACCTTGAGGATATTGGGAAGAGGGCCGCAAGGCGTGCGGAAAGGCGGATTTTCTGGAGGATGGTCGTGGACGGTTGCACGGCGGCAGCCTATCTGCTGATGCTGAAGATTGACCTTTTCAAGGCGGTTCTCCAGGCGCATGGCGAATTCAAGAAACTGTCGCGGAAATGGTCGCCGTACGATGTGGAACAATATCTCGCCAGCATTGCCGGGCCGGAAGACGGATATTTCGACGAAAACAGTATGCCGGAAGTCCGCGGAATTTATGGACATTGGATTATCCCGCGCGCTATTTTCCTCGGACAGAGGGCTTTCGCAGCGGTGAGGAAATATTTCTAAGTAAGCATGAGAAATTAAGTTGGTAAAGATTTGTGAAGTATTTTCGAGGATAGATTTCTTTTCGAAGAAGGAGTGTACTGGACGTACACGACTGATGAGAAAAGGAATATAGACCGAAAAGACGAGCAAAGATTAACAAGTTATTTTTTAAGGATTACTAAACATAGGACTATGATAATCATCATTGAAGGCGCAGGTGAAGTAGGTTCTCACCTTGCCAAGATGCTCAGCAATGAAGCTAATGACATCACGGTCATTGACTGCGATGAGGAGAGGCTTGCGAAACTGAACACCACCGCCGATGTAGTAACAATTCTCGGTGACCTGTCCTGCATCAAAATACTGAAGGATGCGGGAGTGGAACATGCGGACCTTTTCATTGCCGTAAATCCGAGCGCATCACAAGATGTGAATATCGTCAGTGCGCTGCTGGCCAAGAAGTTAGGCTGTAAGAAAGTCTGCGCCCGCATCAACAATGAAGAATATCTCTCCTACGAGAACAAATACCTCTTCACGGAAATGGGCATTGACCTGATGTTCTATCCGGAGAAGATTGCCGCAGGAGAAATCGCGGGTCTGCTGAAGCGTACGGCTTCTACCGAGACGATGGATTTTGCGCGCGGAAAGCTGCAGCTTTCAGTATTCAAGCTGGAAGACGATTCGCCGATCATTGACATGAAGGTGGCGGAGTTCGCGGCAGCCGTGACATTCGGCACGCAGTTCCGTGTGGTTGCGATTTCGCGTGACGATACGACCATCATGCCGAAATACGATACGAAATTCAAGTATCACGACCTTGTTTTTATCATAACGACGCGCGAAGGTGTGGCGCCGCTGATGAATTTCCTCGGAAAGAGCAACATTGAGATAAACAATGTCATGATTCTGGGCGCGAGCGCGGTAGGGGAGATGGTGGCTTCCGGCATCAGCGGCCAGGTGGACACCGTGAAAATCATCGACCCTGACAAGAAACGCTGCATGGAACTCAGCGAGATTACCGATGACAATGTGCTGGTAATCAATGGTGACGGGCGAGATTCGGACTTCCTGCTGGAAGAAAATATAAAAGATTACGACGCATTCGTAGCTGTTACGGGGAATGACGAGGCGAACATCCTGGCGTGCGTGGTGGCGAAGCGTTTCGGCGTGGAACGGACAATCGCCGAGGTGGAAAACCTCGAATATATCCGTCTGGCCGAAGAGATGGGAGTCGATGCCGTCATCAACAAGAAACTCATTACCGCAGGAAAGATCTTCAAGATGACCCTCAGCAACAAGGTCCGTTTCGTTAAATACATGAGCGGGACCAATGCCGAGATTCTCGAATACATTGTCGCACCGGACAGCCTCATTACACGCAATACATTGAAAGACATTGATTTCCCGACCAATGCCATCATAGGCGGCATTATCCGTGGCAACGATTATTTCATAGCCGTCGGCGATACCCGCATCGAAGCCTACGACCGCGTAGCCGTCTTCGCCCTCCCGTCCGCCGTAAAAGAAGTCGACCGCCTGTTCAGATAGCCTTTTTGCTTGATTATCAGTGAGATCCTTCCATCTTCTCTATTTCAAGAAGGTAAAAGAACGCCTCAATGTTGATTTTCTTTATTCTGTTCAACTTGTTTAACGATATGTGTTGTATGAGTTTTTCGGAAAGTTCCGTGTTCATTTCAGGCTCATAATGTTTGACTTGATTTCTACCTGACTGTATCAGACGGATCAAGTATGCGACCTTGGCGGCGTCCCTGATGGCAATATCGGTATTGTAATTTTCAGGGATAATGAAGTTGTTGACGCGGCGGGCGCCTTCGCTATAGTATCTGTATTCTATCTGTGACAATGCTCCACGCATACAGATGTTCATGGCGCAGTTGTAAGTGTCATTTAGGACATCATCTTTGGAAAGGTCGTCCATATTTCGATATCCTAATTCTATTGGAACGATTTCATTGTATGTCTTGCATACTGTCGAGATGTCATCTATGCTGTCAATGATAGAACTGATGTCGTAGAGTTGTTTCATGATTTCCATGAAACACTCGTCCTCTCCCTTGAAGAATGGAATGCCGGTTGTGTGAGGGGCAAATGCTGTAAGTTTATCTCCAAGCATATCATTTAAGCTGGGGCATTTGACCATGGCAGGTGCTCCATTCTGTTTGAGCAGAGGGCTGGCTATTGGCAGATTTACTATTTCGTGATAATGGATATCCTCGTATAGAACATCCAGCAGGATCTTGTCTATCGGTCTCCCGGACGGATATGTGACAGCATAGCGATATTCAGCATGGGATTTCGGTACGCCAGTACGAGAGTGTCGTTCGACTTCTTCTACCTCAATGAAACCATATTCGTTTACGTTCTGTCTTAAAAAATCCCTAATGTCCAGTCCGGGAGGACAAACAATGTCTATATCAATCGAGAGCCTCCTGGACGTGTCCAAGTGCAGCATCAATGCTGTGCCGCCTTTGAATATGAACGGACAACCTGAGCGGACAAGGGATTCCAACAATGATAGGGCTCTTATGGCTTTCTCGATCAATGCTGTATCTACTATGTTGGGAATCAATGTTCCGGCATGTTCAATCCATGCCAGGCTTCTGCTTTCGGGATCTATCATAATCTTGAATAGTTATACGGTCAAGTAAATGTTGTATGTTCTTTTCACAATACCTGCGGCGTGCATATCGTAGCAGTTTGTTGCGTGAAATGTTGAAGTCAGAAAAGACCTCCCTGTAAATGTGGGGGAGCTCGCTGCCGTGAAGAAATTCAAATTCCGGGTTCAGTGTAATGTCTACAAGCATTTTCTCTGCCGTGGGGACATTGATCCCTTTGAATGAATCCAGAGGGGCTTCCGTCGTCAGCGTGTGCAGTACGATGCACGACTGGGCGTTTCCGAATTTGAAGAATTCGTCTTGCGTAGGATTGGGTAATATTATCGTGTTGGGAAATTCCTCACGGAGCGCGTCTGGAAAGGATTGCTCCAAAATTCGCTCCACATCAATGATAATCATCTTGATGTTTGGGACATGAAGCATGAACGGGATGACGCTGGCAGCATCCCAAATGCAGAATTCTGCCAGAGGATAGCGATTTTGGAGGTATAGTCCTACCTCTTCAGTTCCCGGCTTGAGTGTAAGCTGCAATCGTGGTTTAGTGTTTGTTCCTATTTGATATTCACCCCAACCTGTTTTTGTGAGACGGTTTGATGCGACCAGCCGGTTGAGTTGTGTCTGTAATCCTTTGCCGACAGGAATGCCCATAGAATCAAACCATGCAGAGAGATCTTTCTTCCTGAAGACTCCCCGTCGCTGTGCAGCGTATTGTACGATATGGTCTGTGATGGTCATTCCATTTAGTTCTGTTTTGACAAATATAATACATTTCTGGCAATAAACACTAACTCATTGCCGAAGATGTGCTGATTTTTAACACCAAATTGCATTATTTTACTATATTTGTCAAGCAAATTAAAGTAATAGCAGTGGCATCCTACTTACAAATAGAAAACATCAGCAAGAGTTATGGTCCGAAAGTGCTGTTCGAGCATATCGGATTCAATATAAATGAAGGGGACAAGATTGCGCTCATCGCACCTAACGGAACTGGAAAATCGACATTGCTGCGCATACTTGCGGGTAACGACAAATCCGATTCCGGCGGGAAAATCACCTTTCTGAAACACATCAGGATAGCATTTCTGGAACAGGAATTCGAACACGACCCCGAGAAGGACATCTTTACGCAGGTATTGGACTCCAGTAAGAAATTCACCGACGGGCTGGATGACGATGCAATGTTCGCCTATGAACTGAGAATCAAGAAGTTCCTGACCAGTTTCGGACTCCAGGAAGGCAGTCTGATGAAAAATCTCTCCGGAGGCGAAGTGAAAAGGGTGGCATTGACCGTGATGCTGGCATCGGAAGCCGACTTCTTCATCATGGACGAGCCCACCAACCACCTCGACATTGACGCCATCGAATTCCTGGAAAACTACCTCGGCCACTCGCGCAGCACCCTCCTGATGGTTACCCACGACCGCTATTTCCTTGACCATGTGTGCAATACGGTGATGGAACTCGACCACGGGGCAGTCTATACCTACAAGGGAAACTACGAGAACTACCTGGAAAAGCGGCAGGAACGCATCGACAACTATAACGCCGAGACCGCCAAGGTGAACAACATCCTGCGCCGCGAACTCGAATGGATACGCAGCTCGCCATGCGCCAGGACCGGAAAGGCGAGATACCGCATCAATGCCTTCTACGACCTGAAGGACAGGGCTGAACAAGTCTACACCAGCGGGAAAGTGAACCTGGACGAGATGGGAAAAGGCTCACGGCTCGGAAACAAGATAATTGACTGTAAGGACGTGAGTTTCAGCTATGGACCGGATGTCTATCTGGACCATTTCACATATAATTTCCAGCGGTTCGAACGCGTCGGCATAGTCGGCAAGAACGGCACCGGCAAATCCACGTTCCTGAACATCCTCACCGGCAATATCCCGGAAGACGGGCAGTTCAGCGGAATCATCGAACGCGGCGAATCCCTGAAAATAGGCTTCTATCGCCAGACCGGCATGAAATTCAATGAAGACCAGACGGTTATGGAGGTGGTGAGCGACATGCACCTGCTGAACCAATTCCTTTTCAGCCATGACATGTTCACCACCAAGGTATCGAAGCTCTCCGGAGGCGAACGCAGGCGGCTCTACCTGATGACCATCCTGATGCAGAACCCGAACCTGCTCATTCTCGACGAGCCGACCAATGACCTCGACATCGTGACGCTAGACGTGCTGGAAGAATACCTGAAAGACTTCAAGGGATCATTGATCATCGTATCCCACGACCGGCACTTCCTCGACCGCCTCGTCGACCACCTCTTCATCTTCTGCGGCGACGGCAAGGTGAAGGACTTCATCGGCTCCTACAGCGAGTACCACGAATATATAAAGGAGTACGAAGCCCGGCAAAAGGCTGCCGCCCGTGAAAAGGCTGGCGCCAATGTCCGTGTCAATGCTGATGTGACCGATGCAGACAAGCCGGCCAAGAAGAAAAAGCTTACATACAAGGAGCAGAAAGAGCTGGAACAGATTGAAACAGATCTGGATACGCTCGGAAAAGAGAAAGCCGGACTGGAACGGGACCTCGCATCCGGGACCCTTCCTTATGACAAGATTCAGGAGGTGTCGGCGCGGTTCGGCGAAGTGAAAGACCTCATGGATGAGAAAGAAATGCGTTGGCTGGAACTACAGGACAGCATCCGATAGCCCGTCACACACAATACAAACCAAAAAAATACATAATAATGGCAAGATTTTTTGACCCGCCTGCACCGAAGCAGCAGCTTCCGTCAGAGAAAGTTCCTAAAGTTTTCAATGCGATGAGATGGAAGGTATTCCTTGGAGCCTTCCTCGGATATGCCGGATATTATCTGGTCCGCAAAAACCTCTCACTCGCAGCCCCGGACATGATCAAGGACGGAATCCTCGATGCCGGAAAAGTAGGACTTGCAATGTCAGCGGTATCTATCGCCTATGCATTCAGCAAGTTTATCATGGGCAGCGTATCGGACCGCTCGGACTCCCGTAAGTTCCTCTGTGTCGGACTGGTGCTCTCCGCATTGGTAATGATTCTCACCGGCGTCATCCCTTATGGCGCGAACACGGCGCTGAACACGACCGTCATTTTCATCCTCATGCTCGTGGTAGGATGGCTCTCCGGAATGGGCTGGCCTCCATGCGGCCGAATCATGACACACTGGTTCTCCCAGAACGAGAGAAGCTTCAAGATGAGCATCTGGAACGTATCCCACACCATAGGCAGCTTTGCGCTCGGATTCCTGGCCATCGCAGGCGTGGCACTTTTCGCCTTCTTCGCCCCGACATTCGGCATTGACCCTGCACAGGCATGGCGAGGAAACTTCATCTTTCCGGCGCTCATTGCGATAGCCATTGCAATATTCTGCTGGTGGGCGATCCGCGACACTCCTGAATCATGCGGCCTCCCGTCCGTACAGGAATACCGCAACGACTACAGCGGTGTGAAGAGCAAAGGCCCTGCCGGCGACAAGCTCCCGTTCAAGGTCCTTTTCATCGACTACGTCTTCAAGAACAAACTCCTCTGGATTGTCGCCCTCAGCAACATCTTCGTATACATGGTCCGCTACGGTATCGGCGACTGGTCACCGACCTTCCTTCAGGATGCCGGCATCATGACCGCCGACGAAAGCAAGGTGGCATTCTCCGTACATAACCTCATCGGTGCATTCGGAACCATCCTCTGCGGCCTCGCCACATCCAAGATTTTCAAGGGCCGTTGCGCTCCGATGAACGTCATCTGCATGATAGCATGTATGTTCGGTGTCCTCATCTACTGGTTCGTAGGCGCCGGATATGTAGCGATGAGCCCGGCTCTCCAGAAGACGCTCGTCTACGTCGCACTCTGCCTCATCGGCTTCTTCATCTATGGCCCTGTGGCACTTACGGGCGTGCAGGCATTGAACCTCGTGCCTAAGAACGCAGCAGGAACCGCAGCAGGCTTCGTAGGACTCTTCGGCTACTTCATCGGTGACGCCATCTGCTCCAAGATTTTCGTCGGCAGCGTCGCGAACCACCTCGGCTGGAACGCCGCGAACCTGACTGTCGCCGTCGGCGCCGGCATCGGTGTCCTCCTCTGCGCAATGCTCATCAAGAGTGAAAAGTCAATGACCAACAACTAGAATTTTATATGACAAACGTTGCAATCTTCGTTTCCGGCGGCGGAACCAACTGTGAGGCCATCATCAGGCATTTCGCCGGCTCACAGGACGTGAAAATCTCGCTCGTGCTCAGCAACCGTGCTGACGCCTATGCGCTGGTCCGCGCCCAAAACCTCGGAATCCCGACCATCGTGGTTCCGAAAAAGCAGTTCAATGACGAGGCTTACATGATGGCGCTCATGGAGCAGTTCGGCATCGATTTCATCGTACTCGCCGGCTTCCTGCTCGTCGTCCCTGATTTTCTTATCAATGCTTATGAACACAAGATGGTCAATCTTCATCCCGCATTGCTCCCCAAGTTCGGCGGCATGGGAATGTACGGACATCATGTTCACGAAGCAGTCAAGGCAGCGGGGGAGACCGAAACCGGTATGACGGTCCATTACGTAAGTAATCAGGTAGACGGTGGTGAAATCATCGCCCAGTACTCGACACCGATTTCTCCGGACGATACGCCGGACGATATCGCAGCCAAAGAACACGTTCTGGAGATGCAACATTTTCCTGAAATTTTGGAACAATTACTGTCAAAATAGACATTTGATAATTTATGCCATAAATTTTCAAATGCTTTTTTGGCCGGGCTGAGGTCCTTTAATTCATTTATTGCCCACTTGCGCTAGAAAATGGCGCAAGTGGTTTTTATGTTTGTCGGGGCGCTTGTTCTTGCGCTAAAATATGGCGCATGTAAATTTCTATGCATGATTTTACATGGGGGGGGGTGAATAGACGCTCTATAAGGCACTTTTTTGCACTGCAAATAGAAAAGTTACATATTGTAATTTTCGAATCTGAATTCTATTTTTGCAATCAACAAATCAAAGGGATGTTTTGCCGGCGGCTTTCAGCCGCAGCATGACTGATGTAAAAAAGGGAAGATTGTAAAATATGAATTGGCTAGTTAAAATAGCTCTCACGGCATCCTTGTGTGTCGGCGGTTAGTGCGCTATATGCGCAGACACCACCCGATGCGGATGCGCCCCAAGGGACTGGAGCACGTTCCGTCGCACGACGGTTCGCGATTTGGTACTGGCTTGACCGTATCGACATCGACGAGCATTATCTGGATAACGAAAGGCAGCTTGCTGAAATCAAGAAATACCTTTTGATTTCACCTAAGATTGATAGTATCACTATATGCTCTTACGCTTCTCCGGAAGGTGTGTATGAGAGAAACGTGTGGCTTGCCCGCAAGAGAGCAGAGGCGGCGCGCCGTTTTCTCGTCAACAATATCCCTGACGGCTCGTCTCTGAACGGAGACAAGATCAAACTCCAGCCTATGAATGAGAACTGGGAGGGACTCAGGGCTGAACTCGAAGCTAACTACACCCTTCCGAATAAAGACAAGGTGATGAGGATTCTCGATGCCAATGTGGGCAACGACACCAAGAAATGGAGAATCCGTCACTTGGACAACGGCTATACTTGGCACTACATAATCGTTAACCACATGCCTAAGCTGAGACTTGCCACATGGATCTGCGTATGGGTGGATCCGGCAGTCCCTGCTGTGGCTGAGATGGGACAGCAGGCAGCGGAACCTGAAAGGCCTTTGGCGCTCGCCGGGCCATCCGCTCCTGCCGGACCTGTTGTCAGGATTGAACCTCCCAAGCCTCTGTATGACAGGCAAATGATTCTTGCCGGACGGACAAATCTCCTCGCACCTGGACTTAATTTCGGCGTAGAGATTCCTATCGGAAGACACGTTTCCATAGGTGCCGACTACTGGTACCCTTGGTGGCTTGCCAAGAACAATAAGTATTGCGGCGAAATGCTCGGCTGGTTCATTGACGGAAAATATTGGTTCTCACGCCCTGGCGGCAAATATGAGTGGACACGCGCGGACAAGTTGAAAGGACATGCATTGGGACTCTATGCCGGCGGAGGTTACTACGACTACCAGAAACGCAGAAGCGGCTACCAGGGAGAATATCTGGATTTCGGTGTGGACTACACCTTCGGTCTTCCTATCGGTCGCAAGAAATGGATGCGTATGGAGTTCAACCTCGGCGTAGGCTGTATCATGACGAAGGCTCGTCACTACACTCCGACTGCTGATTATGAGGAACTTATCAAGGATCCTGGAATCAAGAACAAGTACTATACTTTCTTCGGTCCTACCCGCGCGGGCATCTCGTTCGTGCTGCCGATTATCGTGAAACACAAGGCAAAAGGAGGTGGGCGATGAAGAGGATTATGCAAATTTTGATTGCAGCTGTAATGCTGCTGTCTCTGTTCTCTTGTCACAGAAGGCCGCTCACTACTGCGGACTACACCGTAAGGCTTGATATCAATATCGACCGTGACATCGTGAACTACGAGATGCCTCGGGACCCTGAGATCATGCGAGTTGCGTTCTACGACCACAATACGGGACAGCTTTTCACACAGGCGTTCCTTCCTCCGACAGGCGGTGAAGTGAACATCGTTCCGGAACGTACCTACGACATATTGGTCTACAACTTCGACACGGAAGTGACATTGATCAAGGATGAGAACGACTGGACTAAGATTCTGGCGACGACGAACACCATTTCGGATGCGTTCAAGAGCAAGCTGAAGAGCCGTGGTACGAAGAGCCCGATGACCGATGCGGACGCGGACAAAGATGAGGAAATCGTCTATGACCCTGACCATCTTTTTGTCGGCCGCCTTAATGAAGTGAATATTCCGGCACGTTCCGTGGATTCTCCGGAAATCACCTTGCGGGAGGATTGCAAGTCCGTCGTGCAGACCTGGCTTCTGGAGGTGAACAATATCAAGGGCGCACAATACGTGGCCTCCATTTCCGCAGTCATCACCGGACTTTCCCAGCACCACAAGATTTCCAAGGACCTGCGTTCCAAGGAGTTTGCGTCAGTGTTCTTCGATGTCCAGCGTCTCGACAGGGGCGGTATCCTCATGACCAAGTTCAATACTTTCGGTATGAATCCGGAAGCGGGCGAGAAGCAGATTCTTTCTCTGGTCATTACCGATACCGGCGGCAAGTCCCATATTTTCAATGTGGATGTATCCGACCAGTTCCCTGGCAATGACAGGCAGTATATCCAGGTTAATACCGATGAAATCGATATTCCTGAACCTGAAAAGAAAGAAGGCGGCGGACTTGCCCCATCTGTGGACGAGTGGAAGGATATCGTTTCCAATATTACGATCTAATTTATTAACAACTATAGTATTACTAAATTGTTTAGACAATGAAAAAAAGTTTGATTATCGCGCTCGGTGCCATTGCACTGGTCGCATGTACCAAGACTTCTGTCAGCTATGAGCAGACAGGAGAGATTGGTTTCGCTCCTGTAGTCAGGAAGAACAGCACCAAGGCTGCTGTGACTAATACCACATTTCCGGCAGAGTGGTCGATTAAGGTATTTGGTTACTATGACAATTCTAAAGCTAAGAATAGTAGCTATGCTGATGGTTCTTTTACCGTAGATTATCTTCCAGGCGTTGAATTTTCTAAAAAAGAGGGCGCTACTCAATGGACAGGTCTAGAGAATCCATATTATTGGCCTAAGACCGGTTCTATGCTTTTTGCTGGTTTTGCTCCTGGTAATTTTAAACCGACGTCTGATTATACCGGTGTTACACATAACAAGGGAAATAATACATTCTCCGTTCCTGAATTTGAACAGCCAGATTTCTCTGCTACTAAAGACCTTCTTTATGCTGGATATCAAACATCTGTTTTGGGCGAGACTGTTACAATGGCGTTCTCTCATGCTCTTTCTTGGATTACAGTTAAAGCTGCAGCTGATAAGGATAACCAGATTAAGATTACTAAAATTGAATTCGTTGGTTTGGCTAAGAACGGCAAGTCTACAACTCTTCCTACGTGGGAAGTATCTACAGACAAGAAAGCACTCGATGTCTTTACTTCTGCTACGGGACATTCAGTTAAGAAAGTCACTGATGCTAATCAGGCAGAAATAATTGAGACTAATAAAGACGGTGGTCTTGTGTTCCCTCAGACCCTTACCAATGATGCTATGATTGTAGTATCTTATGAAATGAACAACGGTGCAGGTACATTTGTGGCGCAGAGTCCGTTCTCCAAAAAACTCAATGAACTTACATCTGGTGGTGTACCAATTAGTACGTGGGACGCTGGAAAGCATTATATCTACATCATCAATTTCGGTGCAACAGATCTTGAAACGAATGAAATAAAGATCTCCCCTGAAGTTAAACCATGGGACACCACTACTGTTGACGGCATATCAACCAACTAAGATTTAGCAAACATTTACTCGTAGCAATACGTTAAATAACTCTATTATGAAACTCATTTCCAGGACCTTGGTGCTGCTGACTGCAGCAATCACATTGACCGGCTGTCTTGCTTCCACGAAGTACGACAAATCGACCGGCGACATACGTCTACGACCTGTGATCGGCATCGGCACAAGGTCCGGGAAGGAGTTCATTCCATTCCCGGAAGACAGGAAATTCAATGTTTTCGCGATTTCCCAGGACACCGGGCGTAAATTCCTCGACGATGTTGCCGTGACCTACGGGGGCAAGAGGGGCTGGTTCCCGGAGAATACTCCGAAATGGCCAGTGGATGAATCACTTAAATTCATCGGATATTACCCTTCAGACCTTCAGATGACATGCAACAGCGACGGGACATTGAAAATGCCGGCATATACCGCCGGAGACATTGACCTTCTGGTTACCGATCCCACGAAGGCATATAACAAGAACGACAGCATCGCGGGCCTCCCGTTCTATCATGCATTGGCGAAGATTGACTTCCGTGCGAAGCATGCATTGAACACCGGTACACGCGTGCGGGTCGAAATGATCGTCATCAGGGGAGCGTATGTGCAGGGCGCATTCGATTCTTCCGCAGACCTCCGTTGGAACCCGGCCGGACAGCAGACGGACATAACTGTCTATGCAGCAAACGGTCGCGAGGAGGGGATTGAGATTTTCAATCTGGTTCCTAAATATGTGGGCAGCAGCATGTTCATCATTCCGCAGAAGAACATGGGCTCGTCCATTGAAGTTACCTACGCTTTCCAGACAGGTGAGAGCGGATGGATCGGCGGACAGACAGTGTCCGCACCTGTCACACTTGAGGCATGGGAGCCTGACAGGCACTATACCTACACATTGAGCATTTTCAAGGATCAGGAGAAAGAACTGACCTACACTACCGGCATGAGCAGCTGGGATGATACATTGAAAGAAAATGAAAACTGATATGAAACATATAAATTCGTTGGCGGCGGCAGTCTTTCTGACGGCAGCTCTGTCCTCATGCGCCAAGATGCGCGTGGAGACGGAAGATGTCCGTCCGGCCGGGACTCCTATCCGTATGGCGGTTTCGTCAGAAGGTGCGCAGACGAAGGCATTGTTCGACGCGGACTCTTTTTCCGCCGAAGGCAATGTCCTGCAGATATGGGATGTCTATTTCAATTCTGTCGTAGCTCCGCAGGCCTACATTGAAGGTACCAATGTCGTTTCTACAGGCACCGGCGCTGTCTGGCCGTTCAAGGAAGGCGATGCCGTCAAGCATTATTATTGGACCAAGACCGGCACACACCGTTTCTACGGCGTGCTTGTGAAGGATAATTCCGGCAGCGCACCTTTGACACCGACAACCGGTTGGGGGTTCGACGCGGCGCACAAGGTTTACTCTGTGCCGACCACGACATTGACCCTGACCTCGCCCCAGTTCGATTTCGTTTATTCCAATGTCATTGAACGCAATCTCGACAATGGTGCCCCTACCACAGCCGTTCCTCTAAAATTCAACCACCTCTTCTCGGCATTCGGTTTCACTTTCGAGAACGACAGCCCTTCCAGCTTCAATATCAAGTCCGCGACTCTCAAAGTGGACGACCAGGCGGCCGCGACGATTGATTATTCCAATGTCTGGGACAAGGGTTTTGCTCCAGCTGATGCAGACAACTGGAATCCGGCAGTTACCTATACCGGTCTGACAATGTCCTCGACAACCGGCATTTCCGGAAAAACCGGAGCTGTCCAGCCTGCCACCTGCTACGACATGTTCCAGGGAGTCCTGATTACCGACATGGCCAATTATGACAAATATACCCTCATCTGGCCGCAGGATTTGACCGGGAAGACGCTGGAGATGTCATATCTTGTTTCTGGTAAAAAATATCAGGAAGTGGACGTTACAGTTGATAAATATACTTATACGACTTCGTCCGGCAATGGTAACTATGATGTTTCATTTACGGATAATCTTAATAATGTTTTGTCTTCGGGAGATAAGAGTTTTGATTATAATAAGGAAGGTAGTCATTATGTTTATGTAGGCAGGGGAAAAGGTAATTACGCTGTCCGATGGGCATATGAAAGTTATTGGGGAAATTACACTAGAAGTACCATCACTGACAAGGAATCCCAGCTTGTAGATTATACCGAAGAGAAAACGGTTACGAAGAATTTGAAAGATCTTACTCCAGGAGGGACCTGGCTGGCGGGTAACCGATATCTCTATAAACTTGTCTTCAGTGATAATGAGGTTAATTTGGTTGTGAGTGTCATGAAGTGGGAAGACGGTCATGGCGGTAATGTTACATTCCAATAAGAGTGAAGAATATGAAACACTATATACTACATATATTGGCAATGTCAATGCTGATTATGTCGACATCTTGTGTTAAGGAGATGTCTGGAGTATCACCATCTGGAGATGAGGGGGAGATTACTCTTTCGCTTGATGTTTCTACCGGGAAAATGCCAGATGTCATTGTCAAGAATTCTTGGGCTGATAATGATGCGGCTGAGCGTGCTGTCTATAATCTTAGAATATATGTTTTCTCTGAGTCCGGACATTTGGCTGGTTATGGCCTTTTCGGCAAGTTGACTACTAGTGAAGTGTCGGATGGCTACAATGCTAAAGTTGAGCATGTCCATACTTCAACTGGTGAGAAACTGTACATATATGGAATTGCCAATGCTACGAATTCACAGTATTGGGTATCGGATAACAATATTCTTGATATTGATGATGCCGCTACTTCCACATTGACCAGAGAACAGTTTCTCCAGGCTACCTATACCAGGCAGAAAGAGTCATATAACCCGCGTGATAACCAGTTTCTTATGACTGGTTATGTGAATGATGGAAAGCCTGTTACTGTTGCGCGAAAAGAGGGCTCAGTCAATGCTGAGATTACAGGGCTTACAGATGATTCCAAGCGTCTGAAACTCTATAAGGTTATGTCTAAGAACAGTATAGAAATTAAGGCTGGCGCTGGTATCACTTTCGACCCGGATTATATGGAGATTTATAATATGCCGTCGTCGGCGGCATTGATGCGTAGACTTCCTATAGAAACGGATGAGGCCTTGAGGCCCGCAGCCGGAGATTTTGAGACCTTTGATCGAATCGTATTGGATGAAAACACATTGACATGGTATATGCCGGAAAATCTCCAGAATTCAGATAAGGTGGTTTCTACTTTCAACGATAGGGAGAAGAATACTTATGTCGGCGATGTGAAGATTTTTGACAACGCACCGGAGAATGCTACATACATTGTCATTCATGGTCGCTATGAATCTGCCCAGTATAAGGGAAATGTGGAATACACGATTCACTTGGGAGATTTTGGTAAGTCAATGTCTGATTTCAATGTTGTCCGTAACTATAATTACAAGTATACCATAACAATCAATGGGGTGGACAATTTCATTGCGGAGTCGGAGTGCCAGACTGGAAAGTATGATCATGGTTCAGAAGGTATTATAATCAATACGTCTTCAGGACAATTGCTGAATGTCGATTGTCATTATGAGGCTCGCGTGATGCAGTTCAAGAAATCAGAGCTGAAAGCGTTGATTGACCAAAACTTTGGTTATATTATAAAAATCAAGACCGCTTTTGGCGAGACCACGAGTTTGTTGGCTGTTCCTGAGCATACTAAAAATGGTATCACTATTCCTGCCGGAATTTATGACGCTGCGGATTTTAAAGATAAACTGGATAATAATCGTAAACCCCAGTTGTTGTCTACTATCAATACTGACGGAAGCGTGTCGGATCCTGGTGCGTTGGTTTTGAGCGGGGAACTTGATTTCGATTGGGTTCATTTTGTTAGGAATACTGGAACTAGGGTGACGTATAGTGGAGATACTGAGCAAACGCATGAAATTAATGAAGTTTGTGCCTATCCGGGAGATGAAAATTCTAATGTGATGAACGTGTTCCAATTCTTCCAAAAGCTTTATGAAGAAACGTTAAAGACCAGCAGTAGCTTTTTCAATCAGGATAGCGGTAATTCCGTTTACGTGACATGTTTTATTGATGAAAACTATTACGAGCATAAGAATTGGTCGGAGTATGTGAACAAAAATGAGGACAGGGTGCTTTATTGTGCAAACTCTTTTAGCACAAGTGAGGATGGAAGAAGTTCATACGCCAAGGCTAAATATGTAGTTTCCCAGAAGTCTATCAAGTCTTTTTATTCTGCTGATGTGGCGCTGCCGTTTGGTATTGAATCTATATCAGAAGAAGATGTCGTGTGGGCTAAAGATAATAACTTTAGACTTTCGGGTGGTAATAACAAAGCGCCTAAGAATTGGGAAGGTCGTGCTTCTGCGTTGACAAATAATACATCGACTGCCGATAACCGTGACAAATATGCATATTCGGTATTTAGAAATATAGGTACTCAGGATATGTATAAAGACCCGTATAAAGCTTGTATGAGCAGAAATCGTGATGCTAATGGTGATGGCAAAATTCAGGGAGACGAGATCAAGTGGTATCTGGCAGCTGTGGACCAATATAAGGGTATTTGGGTTGTAGATGATTTCTTGCCGACAGAGGTTAAACTTTTTGAGCCGAGTGCGGATAATTGGCGCAAGCTGAATGGTGTCTGGAATGATAATGATCATAACCTTGAGCCATGGCATTATTTTACAGCTTCTTCACAATTTATATTTTGGGCAGAAGAAGGTTGTTCAACGGGTAATTCTGGAAATGCAGTAATGGTCCGTTGTATAAGGACGCTGCAAAATAACGGTAAAGGTTTGGAAGAGTCTGATAAATATTATTCGTTTGAAAAAATCGGCTCTGGCACTACCGTTGAAACTGTTATCTCTTTGGATCTTGCACCAGGGGCAACTCGATCTTTCCAGGGATCGGCGCAGCAGCCTTCTTATGAGAGAGGTCAGAAACATAATAATAAAGTTTATAATAAGTTTAAGGTTGCATCCTCTAATATCGGCCCGTATACTCGTGGGGAGATTCTGAATTCCAGCAATGGCGCTGACTTTATTGCTGCCGATAAGGATGTCTGCCAAACTCAGATGGGAATGGGCTGGCGAGTTCCGACTCAAAAGGAATTGTCGTTGATGTCGGCAGTTTTGAGTACAACTGAAATGAATCTGACTAATAATAAATTTTTATGGTGCAGTACATCTTTTACAGGACTGGATACTGGATATTATAAACATGACCAGGGAAATGCATGTGGTGGCTTTGCTCTTATTTCGAATGGCTCCATGACTATTGCTCCAAGTGGAAATGGCTATGTCCGCTGCGTAATGGATGTGAAAGAATAATCAACACGATAATCAAAACATCTTTTTGATTATATATACTATATTGGTAAAATGGCGTCCGAAGTGATTTCGCACGCCATTTTTGCCTCTTCCCATCCCACCTCACCCCGCACCGCACCGTCTTCCACTCCGCCTCCCACCCCGCGCAGCACTCCGCCTCTCACTCTGCCCTTCGCCCTGCCTCTCACCCGGCACTCCACTCTGCATCCCGCCTGAGCTGCACCCCGCACCCAGCACTCCACTCTTCACCCTACTCTGCGCAGCCCTGCTCCCACCCCGCGCTTCGCTCCACATCTCGCCTTGCACTCCCACCCTACACCCCATCATGCGCTTCACCCAGCACCTAGACCCCCATTCCCATCCTTATCCCTCAGCCAAGTCTCTTCTTCCTCCCGTCCACCCATTTCCCATCCGCGTCTCTCCATTCCTCTCTGTTCCTCAGCCAAGCCCCTTCACCCCGTACTTCACCCCGCATCCCATCATGCCCTTCACCCTGCGCACCGACCCCATTCCACACCACCCATTTCTCATCCGCGTTTCTCCATCCTCCGTGTTCCTCAGCCAAGTCCCGCCTGTGGATTTTCTCGTGCGTAAAAAGGCCAGGTTCACTCACGACATGACATTTTTTCACCACGACGTGCGTGGAAAACGTTTTAACACGCACATGGA
>OHCP01000242.1_pt1 | contig 24248 bp, 16 predicted proteins | sample 1566811 | NCBI WGS metagenome assembly OHCP01 (sample SAMEA3879591, study PRJEB24766) | human gut metagenome | biome: human-associated habitat; feature: feces | place: USA | collected 1985/1987
GTATGTTCGTGCTGGACGAACAAAAAAAAGAAGCAGACCTTTTGGGTCAGCCTCTTTTTTATAGGCGTCGCGTATAGGCGTTGCTCCCGAAAATTGCCTGGTTTTTCGACCAGACCGGGTTGGCAAGCCGCTAAGCCTCAATGCTCAGACCGTCGTAGGCCGGCTGGATATCCATGTCTGGAGCCAGTCCGCGCAGTTGGGCTGCGAAATCCATGTAGACAGGGAAATTATGTGACAGGTGAGTCAGCCACGTATGCTTCGCTCCGATTTTTCTGGCAACGTCAATTGCTTGATACAGAGAAAAATGCGAATGATGAGGCTTGTAGCCGACAGTGTTCAGGGTTACATGCTCCAGGCCCTGCAGCTTTTTCAGTTCCCGGTCCGGCAGAAGGCTCATGTCCGTGATATAGGCAATGTCGCCGAAACGGAAACCCAGCACCGGCATCTTGTCATGCATGCCCCTTATCGGGATGATTTCCACGCCGCGTCCGGTGGAGGAGACCAAGCCTCCCTTGAAAGACGGATCATCAGCAGTTCCGGCAGGCGTAGCCTTCCGGTCATTCGTCGGAATCAGCTCACCGTCAGCAGTTTGCCAGCAATATCCTCTGTCGTGGACCCAAATTAGTTTGCGGTCCTCGTCACCAGGCTCCACGAAGAAAGGCCGTTCGTCTATCAGATGAATGTTCCACTCCGGAGCACCGGGGTACTTGTTCTCCTCGAAAACGTATGCGAAACTTTTTTTGAGCGACTCCAGCACGGGCTCCTCGCAATAAATCTCAGCCGCCCGCTGGTCGATATAGTTCAATGACCTTACGTCATCCAGCCCTCCGGTGTGATCCCTGTGGTCATGAGTCAAAAGTATGGCATCCAGATGAGAAATGTCATGTGCAAGCATCTGCATCCTGAAATCCGGACCGGCATCCACCAAGATGGACAGCCCGCCGTACTCCACAAATGCTGCTGAACGGAAACGCTTGTCTTTCAAGTCATTGCTGCGGCAAACCGGACATTTGCAGCCGATAATGGGGATGCCTTGCGACGTGCCGGTACCAAGAAAAGTCAGGCGGGTCTTCATAATGTGACCTCCACGATTTGCCCGGCCAGTTTCTCGTCCCATGGCCTCTCTACCTTGATATAATTGCCGGTGTAGCCGCTCATCATGCCCCCGTTGTTGCTCTCCTCGAACAACACACGTTCCTTGACGCCTTTCTGTGACGCTATGAACTCTTCATTCAGCGATTTGCAAAGTTCTTCAAGCATCGCCACACGTTTGGTCTTGACACAATCCTGCACCTGGTCCTTGCGTGCAGCAGACCTCGTGCCAGCTCTACGTGAATAAGGGAAGATATGGATGAATGCAGGTTTTACTCTGTCTTTCAGGAAGTTATATGTTTCCATGAACAATTCGTCCGTCTCTCCTGGAAGTCCGGCGATGACGTCGATTCCGAAAAACACATCCGGCCTGCCGGACCCGTCTCCCGGTTTCGGATTCATCTTTTCGCGTATGTAATCTATTTTGGACGCGAAAAACTCCGTGGAATATTTCCTGCCGACATCCTTCAGCAGGGTATCGCTGCCGCTCTGGAGCGGAATGTGGAAATGCGGCTGGAACTTGGTCCCGGAAGCTATCCAATCCACGATTTCATCAGTCAAAAGGTTCGGCTCAATAGATGAAATACGGTATCTTTCAATGCCTTCCACCTCGTTCAATGCCTTCAGCAGATCCAGAAAACTTTCCCCGCTCTTCCTTCCGAAGTCACCGGTATTGACACCGGTCAGCACGATTTCACGCACTCCCGAAGCGGCGATTCTCTTCGCTTCCTCCACAGCCTCCGCAATGGAAATGCTCCTGCTCCTGCCCCTGGCGAAAGGTACGGTGCAATATGCGCAGAAATTGTCGCACCCGTCCTGGACTTTCAGGAATGACCTGGTGCGCTCCTCGCCGCTTGAATATGCAGCGAACGTGACGGCATCATTGACATCAGCATTGTCCCGGATGACATTGCGCCCGTCGATGAACTCCAGCGTGGTCTTTACCAGCGAATTCTTTTCATTGGCGCCGAATACCAGACTCACACCTTCGAGCGATTCGACCTCGGCTCTTTTCAGTTGCGCGTAACAGCCTGTGACAATGACGGTTGCATCCGGAGCGGTGCGGTGGATCTTCCGTATGATATTGCGCGACTTGCGGTCGGCATGTTCTGTTACGGAACAGGTGTTGATGACGTACAGATCGGCCTTTTCCGACCATGGAACCGACTCGTAGCCCTCTTTCATGAAGCCACGTTCGTAAGTCGAAGTCTCAGCGTAATTGAGCTTGCAGCCCAGCGTTATGTAAGATGCTTTTTTAGTCATATCAATGTGCGAGAATGAGGAACACGCATGGGCGCTTCCCGATAAAATCCTTACGTCCGCCAACCTCACGTTTCCATCCGTCTATCGTTTTGGTGCGGATATATGCGTCCGGCATGGTAATGTTCGCTGCAATGCATAACTCCGTGTTGCCCTGACAGTTGGCCAGGATATCAGCCAGCAGCGAGTCGTTCCTGTAAGGCGTCTCGATGAATATCTTCGTTTGCCTTTCCGATGCTGAATGACGTTCAATGCTTTTCAATGCCTGTCTGCGTTCATCCGTTTTGGCGGGTATGTAGCCGAGGAATGCAAATGACTGTCCGTTGAGTCCTGAAGCCATGAGCGCAAGCATCAGAGATGACGGCCCCGAACACGGCACTACCTCGATACCATGTTTATGGCACAGGCTTACCAGTTGCGCACCGGGGTCGGCTACGGCCGGAAGTCCGGCTTCCGTTATGAGTCCTACATCGTTGCCGTCATTGAAAAGAGGCAGCAGTGCCTCCACTTCTTCCGGTTTGGTATGCTCGTTAAGCTCATGAAACTCAAGATCTTGTATATGTCCTTTCAGTCCGGCTGCGGAGAGATACCGTCTGGCTGTCCTCGTCGCCTCCACTACGTATGTGTGAAGCTTCGGCAGCATTGACAATACTCCTTCCGGGATGACTTCTTTCGGGTCGTTTTCCCCGAGTGGCGAGGGAATCAGGAACAGCCTGCCCCGTCTATCTGCGTTTTCCATTTTTCTTTTCGTTTTTATCCGCATTGATCTTTATCCGCACTTTCCGTTCATTCATGAGAGCCTGCTGGCGCTCGGCCTCCAGCTCCTGTTTTTTTCGTCTGCTCCTGAAAAGGTTGCGTATGAATTCACCGATGCGGTCATATTCTTTCTGATAAGTGATACCGATGCCGTTTCTCTGGGAATTGTCCAGATAATTGGTGTACTGGTCCGCCGAATGCGAGAAAAGGTTCAGTCTCAATGCCCCCGGACGGTCCAGTTTTACGTCGATGTCCAGGTCTCCCACGACCTCGCTTCCTGACGAAGTGGAGTTGTACTGCCTGTTGCCGATGGTGCCGTTCACCACCACGCGGTTATTGAACAAGGCGGTGGACAATGCCACGTCGAAGATATCCGTTCCGCCTGCACTTTGCTGATAATCAAGCCCGAAGTCGACAGGTATGTTCAGTTTCTGCAAGATGTTGTTAAGCTGCCCCGCCATGATTTCCGAAACATTGGAATACAGCATTGACGAAGACGTGTTGGTGATGCCGGACTGCTCGTCAGGCAGGAAACTGTTCGAAAGCAGCAGGGCCAGAAGCTGTTTCTGAATCTTGTCCTGCGTGTTCAATGCGCTTTCCACGCGGCTCTGCGTCGTCGGATCCAGGTCAGGGATGTTGATGGAGAAATCCAGCCTCGGATTGCTCAACTTGTCCGTGATGGCAATTCCGCATTCGACTGTCCTTCTGGCGGTGGACGTGGTGTCGGAAATCAGCGTCCCGACCGAAGCCTTGGTCTTGTATAATGCATTGATGTCCAAGTTGCTGTCCATGATGTCTCCGTTGAACCTGATGGAACTTCCGTCCTGTATGGAGAAATCCCTTTTCGCTATTCCCAGCGCCACAAAATGGTAAGTTCCGTTGGAAATGATATAGTTGCCGTTGATGGTGAAGAGTCCGATGCCAGGTCTCACTTCCACGTCGATCAGACCGTTTCCGTTGCCGGTAAGCACGTTTCCTGCGGCCTTGTCGATTTCCAGGCTGGCGGTAATGTCCGGCGTGGCATTGATTCTCAGTTTGATGCCCAAGTCATTGGCCTTCTTTTCCTTCTCCTTCAGTTTCCGCATCATTTCGTCGTAAGGGTCAATGCGGATTTCCCTGTATGGCTTCTTGAATGTCAGCAAGTTGGACTTTCCGGCTGATGAAGCGGTGTTCATCGGTATGTGGAATTCTCCTCTCTTCGCCGTGCGTGCATCCGCTGACAGCAATATGGAATTCAGCTGTCCGGTGATGGTCAGGTCGCCCGTCGCGGAAACATTGCCATAGAAAACAGGATTGTCATTTTCTCCGAGATTCAGCACCTCCATCTGGCGGAACTTGATGTCCGTGTCGAAACTCATGTCACGGAAATGGTCCCACAAGATGCTGCCGCTCACCGTGCCCTTCTCATTGAACCTGTCGGTTATCGTGATATTTTCGAACCTCGCACCCTTGCTGTCGAGCGTCACCGGACCGTCGGCGGTATATTCCACGTTCGTGAAGTCCACCCGCAGCTTCGTACGGTTGAACCTCAGTTCCTTGCTGCTTATTTCAATGTTGTCCAGCGGTCCGTTGAATGCGATGTCTCCGGAAAGGCTGCCTTCAATGTTGCTGAACAATGATTTCAGGAACGGCAGGGCATAACCTGCATCCAGTCCGTTGAGCGACAGGTTGCCGTCCAATGTTTTCTGTTTAGGGAAGAAATGCCCCGAAGCATCCAGCGTCTGTACTCCGTCCAATGAATTGCGGCACAAAAAATTGAACTTCTTGCCCTCGTCATCCCATACGCAAGCGACCTTCACGGTGCCGGCCCGGTGGCCTCCGAACATGGTGGAGTCGCTCTGGAGACGCATGAGGACTCCCGCCTGGTCGTCCGTGCGTGATATCAGCATCGCCTGTCCGGTCATCCGGCCTTCCAGTCCCAATTCCTGATTCGAGAAAGCATTGGCCATGGAAATGTCGAATTTCTCCATGTTCAGCCTGAGGGTGTCGTTCTCTGTGGCGGAGTATCCGCCGTTCAGCCTTATCTCCTGGTCGTCTCCCGTGAGCCGCAGGTTCCCGATTTGTGCGCCACCGCTGTAGAAATCCATCTTGGACGACGTGATTTTCCACAGTCTGGATTTCAGATAGATATATGACGGGTCGAAATTGGTGCTTATTGCCAATGAATCATTGTCATCGCGATATATACGTCCCCTGAGGATCAGGTCCCCGCGGTTCTGGAGCTCGGTCGCATTGTCATAACTGAATCTTGCCCCGATGGAATCCTTCTTCGCGTAAACATTGACCTTGCCCGACTTCACGAGCATCGGCGCGAACTTCATCTCGTCCGCTTTCAATGTTCCTTCAATGCTGCCGTCAGGATTCCCAAGTTTCAGGTCAATGCCTTTCAAGTATTTGTCCTTGAATGCAATACGTCCGGATGTCAGGCTCGCTTTAAGGTTTCCGTCTCGCGCGATGCTGAGGTTCAATGCCGTGCTGTCGGCGATGTAGACGCCAGGTGCGAAGAACGACATGATGTCCTTGGTGTCATGGAAACGTATGGATGCATCGTATTTGTTCCTGTCCCAATTCCCGCTTCCCAGGCGCAATGAAGGCAGGGACCCGCTTGTAGCTACTGTCTTGATGTCATTGATGAAACTCTTGAAGAACCGGGTGCCGGAATATGTGCCGTCCGCGAATCCGGACTTGAATTTCACGCGGTTCAGGTCATTGTTCGCGTATGACGAAATTTCGATGTCGCCGACATTGTGCCTGCCGTGCTCGTCTTCGAGGACAATGCCGTTCACGTTGATGTTGCCCAGAATTTCTTCGCCGCTGACGCGCGTGAAGTTTGCCTGTGTCGTCAGACTGATTCTGGAAGTTCCTCGCTTGTCAATGTTCAGGGCATGCAGATCTGCGTATCCGAGATTTGCATAGAACTGATACAGAGCGTTTTGTGTCTTTGATGACAATGAGAATATTCCCTGGAAGAGGAAGTTCAGGTTCGGGTCGCTGCATACGATACGTCCGTTGAACGCATCCTGACTGAATGTTCCGGCGGCGGCAATTCCCGTATATCCGTAGTTCAGTACCTCCAGATGGTCCACCTTTAGGGAGTCGATGGTCATTTCCGGGCCTTTTTTGCCGAGCGTGGCGGAAAGACCGGAACGCATGGTGCATTTCCCTACGGGGATGTTGTCTACTATCTTGTTGATTTCCAGGCCTTCAGTGGAAATCTGTCCTCCGATTTCCATTGGTCTGTACTTGTCAATGATATTTCTGATTCCGATGTCGGCGGTGACTTTTCCGAAGCCGCTGTGAATGGAACCGCGTACCGAAAGCCTGTTCAGAGGTCCTCTCATGCGTCCGGCGAACGTGGCCGTCTCGCCTTTACATAAGTTGCTGATTTTCAATGCGGCGTCAGGTGCCCAGCCCTTGATGAAGCGCTCCAGGCCTCGGGATGAGAAACGGATTTTCCTGACATCCGCTTCCAGCAGCATGCCCTGTGAATCCGGCAGGCCGATGATGGAACCGCTGAGGTCTCCTGAAATGCCGCGTCCATGGGCATTGTCCCATTTGGTGAAACCTTCGACATCCGCAGACTCGAATTTTATGTTTTTCAGGTGCAGGTCATTGATATAGCCTTCGACGTGCCCGTTCAGGCTTGCCGTCATGCGGAACCGTTTGAGCGCCGGCGCGAAGTATCCCAATGTGTTCATGCTCACCATGCTCGGGCGGATGTCGCCCTGGAGCCGTACTGCATTTATGAAGTCTGCCCAGGCATCCGTGTCCTTGTATGTCATTTTCAGGCTCGGGATGTCAATGTCCGACCAGTTGTCTATGATGCGGAGATTGTCGACGATGGTCTTGCCGTTGCCGACCTTGGCGCTTCCCGACATGAGGTGGCAGACGAATCCGCTTTTCTCCCTGAACGACAATCTGTCGCAGTTTCCGGACATCACGCCTCCTTTCAGCCTTAAATTCCTGCCTTTCAGCTTGATGTCTTCCACATCGAGGTCGAACCAGTTCATTTCGTCGCTGGCGTATCGCGTGGCGTCTTTACGGAAGTTCCTCATCCTGAATGCCATGCCGTCCAGCTCTACATCTGAGATGGAGAAAATTTCCTTGTCGTTTTTCTTCTTTTCCTTGTTGCCGTTGCCGAGTCGGAAAATCCGTTTCAGGTTGACGGTGCCCGAAGTGTCCGCTGCCGTGCTGTCACCCGGCTCGATGACCAGAAAGAAAAGTCCGTCTGTCACTTTCGCTGTGGAGAGGCTGATGCTGCCGTCGTTTATCAATGTCTTTATGCCGAATGTGGCGGAAACGTACCTCGCGCGGAAAAGCGTGTCTGTCGCCATCATGCCTGCCGAGTCCCTGTAAGGATGATTGTCAATGACGGCCAAATCTTTGATTACTACTGCTTTGAATGGGTCGATATGGATTTTTCCGATGCTTATTCTTCCGTCAATGCTGTTTTCCAGGGAGTGCAGTGCCTTTTCCGCAAGGAAGGTCTGGACTTTAGGGGATTGCACGGCAATAAGCGCAGCGACAATGAGTGCCGTCACGACAACTATCAGCAGATATAATATTTTTACTGTCTTCCTGATACCGACCTGTCCTTTTTTTATACTTATATTATCTTACAAACTTACATAAAATATCTCTAAATTATATTACCTTTGCGGTTCAGATTGGAGTTTTTTGAAAGACACATGGAACATTCAGACATCATTCTCGGAATAGAGTCATCGTGCGATGACACTTCCGCAGCTGTTATACGGGACGGATATCTTCTGTCCAATGTCATTGCCAGCCAGCAGGTTCACAAGGATTACGGCGGGGTCGTGCCGGAACTTGCATCCAGGGCGCACGAGCAGAACATTGTTCCTGTTGTCAGCCAGGCGCTGGAGAAGGCGGGCGTGAAGCCTGAGGAGCTCACGGCGATTGCATTTACCAGAGGGCCGGGCCTTCTCGGCTCGCTCCTGGTCGGAACTTCTTTCGCCAAGGCTCTCGGCGTTTCTCTCGGGATACCTGTAATCATGGTCAATCATCTTCAAGGTCATATACTTGCGGATTTCGTGAAGCAGTATGACAAGGAGAATCATCATCCGGAGTTCCCGTATCTCTGTCTCCTGGTTTCAGGAGGTAATTCTCAGATTGTAAAGGTGAACGGCCCTCTGGATTATGAGATTCTGGGCCAGACGATAGATGATGCTGTGGGCGAGGCTTTCGACAAGTGTTCGAAAATGATGGGGCTCGGATATCCGGGCGGACCTGTGATAGACAAGCTCGCGAAACTAGGCAACCCCGACCGGTTCAAGTTCGCCAAGCCGCATATTCCGGGACTGGACTACAGTTTCAGCGGTATCAAGACATCTCTTCTTTATTTCGTGAGGGATGAGATGGCCAAGGATCCGGAGTTCATGGAGAAGAACAAGGAAGACATCTGTGCAAGTTTCCAGAAAGCATTGATAGACATATTGTTGGATAAATTGATAAAGGCTGCCAAGCAGACCGGTATCAAGGAGATAACGATCGGAGGTGGCGTGTCTGCGAACAGCGGATTGCGAAACCGTATCGAGGAGGAGGGCAAGAAGCGTGGCTGGAACACGTATCTGCCTGAGTTCAAGTTCACTACGGACAATGCCGCCATGATTGCCATAGCCGGCTACTATCACTACCTCGCCGGTGAACGCACTCCGCTCGATGTCGCCCCCGTTTCCCGCATTGCGGATTTTTAATATTTAGAGCCCGGGAGGGCGAGAGTAAGTCCCTTCCCCGAGGGGAGGGATTTAGGGAGAGGGTAACGTGATAAAAGCGCGTTGGGTTGTAACCTTCGAGCAAGTGACACCCTCGTTATTTTGAGAAACTCAGTAAGTTGTTAGAATAGTTGATATATGATAGAATTTGAAGTGTCCTGCAGGATGGGACGTGAACCAAGATTGGATGATATCAGGATGGCAGCGGCCGAAGCCCTGCACCTCAGACCTAACGCCGTGATCAATGTCATTGACCCGACCAAGTCATACCAGCCGACAATGGTCAATGCTGATGCACATTGTCATATCGTGCACCGTTCCATCGATGCCAGGGGGGATGTCACGATGCGCTACAGAGTGGAGGCTTACAAGAAGGATGAGCCTTATGAGGAATATAAACTTCCTGAGTATCAGGATGTTCATAATGCTGAACCTGTCATCGTGGTAGGATCTGGTCCTGCCGGAATGTTCGCCGCATTGAAACTCCTGACATTGGGGCTCAAGCCTGTCGTGCTGGAGCGCGGAAAGGATGTAAGCGGAAGAAAACCGGACATTGCGAAGCTTTCACGCACGGGTGTCGTGAACCCTGATTCCAACTATTGCTATGGCGAGGGTGGAGCAGGCACATTCTCTGACGGCAAGCTCTTTACGCGTTCTTCCAAGCGTGGCGACAACCGCGAGGTCCTCTATCAGTTCGTGAATTTCGGCGCAGACCCGTCCATTATCGTGGATGCGCATCCGCATATCGGAACCGACAAGCTTCCGAGACTTGTCAGCAATATCCGCGAATGTATCATTGAACATGGCGGAGAATATCATTTCCAGAACAGGGTTTCTGATATCGAAAGGGCTGAAGATGGCGTCCTCACCGTTACTGCCATCGATGAAAAGAATGATAATAAGACATTGACATACAAGGCGAAAGCCGTTATTTTGGCGACCGGTCATTCTGCCCGCGACGTTTACGAAATGCTCCAGGGCAAGGGCTGCGAACTTCAGGCAAAGGGCTTTGCAATGGGTGTCCGTGTGGAGCATCCGCAGGCGCTTATCAACAAGATCCGTTATCGCGGCCAGTGGGAGCCTGGCTTCCCGGCAGCCGAGTATTCATTCGTGGAACAGGTTGACGAAAGGGGAGTGTTCTCCTTCTGCATGTGCCCTGGCGGAATTCTCGTGCCTTCTTCCACCGAGGACGGCTATACGGTGCTCAACGGCATGTCCAATTCTGCGCGCAATTCCAAGTGGGCCAATGCCGGTGTCGTAGTGTCTATCGAACCGGATGATGTTCCGGAAGAGTACAAGAAGGACGGTGTTTTCTCTCTCCTGAATTTCCAGCACGATGTGGAGAAGAAGATGTTCGACTATGCTGCAGAACATGCCGAGGCAGATGAAAACGGCGTGGTGAACAAGCTTTGCGCTCCTGCTCAGCGTATGGTGGATTTCTGTGAAGAGCAGATGTCTGAGGATCTTCCTGAAACGTCATATCGTCCGGGCGTAGTGTCAGCTCCGTTGTACGAGCTTCTTCCTGAATGTGTGTCATCCCGTCTCCAGAAGGCATTCCCTCTGATCAACAACAAGATGCGCGGTTATTACACCGAGGATGCCCTCCTGCTCGGCGTGGAGTCCCGTACTTCATCTCCGGTACGCATCGTCCGGGGCGATGATTTCCAATGCCCTCAGGTTCCCGGCCTCTTCCCATGTGGAGAAGGCGCAGGTTACTCCGGCGGTATCGTATCATCGGCCATCGACGGCATCAATTGCGCGGTAGCTGCTGCGAAGTTGTTTTAATGTTTAATGCGAGTTTCGCGAGTTCTGTCATTATAATGACGTTTATAATAGTGCGGGGGTTTCAGGCCCTCGCGCTTTTTTTACGTTACCCCCACCCTAAATCCCTCCCCTCGGGGAAGGGACTTACTATCGCCCTTACGGGCTCTATGCGCGGTGTATCGCATGTGTTATCATGATTAATGACGTTTATAGTAGTGCGGGGGTTTCAGGCCCTCGCGCTTTTACTACGTTACCCCCACCCTAAATCCCTCCCCTCGGGGAAGGGACTTACCATCGCCCTGACGGGCTCTATGCCGCCCTGCCGGGTTCTATGCGCGGTGTATCGCGAGTGCCATCATGTGCGAAACTATTTGAATAAAAGAACATTTTCACGACAGGGGGTCAGTTCGCCGTTTTCGATGCGGTGAATCAATTCCACTACCTTGTCATTGCACGGCGTCGGCACATTGACCTTCCGTCCTTGTGAGCAAACGGCGCCGTTGATTGCGTCCACCTCTGTCTTCTTGCCCCGCTCGATGTCCTGCAACATGCTGGCTTTCAATCCCGCATGCTTGCGGATGGCTATCGGGATAATGAAGAATGATATCGCTTTCTTGATGGGATTGCGGTAGTCTAGCAGTTTCACCACATCCTTGCCCTGTATCGGCTCGATTCTGATGTCCGACGCAGCGCAAACGTCGATGCATTCCTTTATCAGCTTCTGGACAATCCGACGTGATTCCTTGTCTCCGGCAGCCTCGCCGAAAGTACAGCCGAGTACTGCGCTCATGCCTGAAAATGAGGCGTTTATAAGAAGTTTGCTCCAGCGTGTGCCCACGAAATTCTCATCCACTTCCACCGGACTCATCATCTCCAGCAATGCCTTCACTTCATCGAAATGGTTGCCTCGTTCCTTGAAGATGCTGCCCAATGAAAATGTAAGGCTGTCCGGCGAACTTGTCAATTCGCATACTCCCGGTTCAGTCATCGTGGCTCCCCACGCGACTGTGCAGCCGAGCACTCTTTTCTCTCCCACGATTTCCGCTATCTGCGGTTCCGGAAGTCCGTTCTGCATAGTGACTATGACTCCGTCTTCTGCCAGATAATCTTTCAGAAAACTCACGACCTCGCGGTTAGCCTGCTGCTTTGTCATCAGGAAAATGATGCCATATTTTCCTGTCATTTCCTTGTCAGTCAAGGCATTGACGGCTTGCATGAATTGCAATGTGCCGGTAATGACAGCGCCATTGCGTCGCAGTGCCGCGACATGTTTCTCGTTATGATTTATCAGGTCTATCTGTCCGCCTTTCCTGGTTATGAATGCGCCCAATATGGTTCCCAAAGAACCCGCGCCATAAATTGCTGCTCTCATTTTGTTCGTCTTTTTAGCGCCGCAAATATAGTAATCCTTAAATAATTACTTGGTAATCTTTGCGAGTTTTTTCGGTCTATTTTCCTGTCGGTCGGGACTCGGCTACGCCTTGTTTCTGGGGGTGTTGATTTTCAATGAGTTATAAAACAGGGCGTGGAAACGTGGCCAAAAAATGCCTGCGTTTCCACGCTGCTGTTAAAATGGTATTTGATTATCAGTCAGTTACAAAATATACCGTGGCCGCGTCCCGACAGCTTGCTCCGGAGGTAATCATGGTGATGTATATGTCGCCCATGGACGCGCCCCGGCGGGGGTGAAACCTCTGGAGGTTCGCTTCGCTCATCCCGTCAGGCTGTCGCATGCCACCCATTCACAAGGCCATGGGCGACCATGCCTCCAGAGGTCCCATCCCCGCCGGGGCTTTTGCTGTCACGTGGCAGAAGCGTGGAATGAAGACTGAATGGAAGAGGATGGTGGAGTAGGATAAATAAGGAAGGAAACAAATGGACAGAAAGAAAACACGGAGTATGGAGAGTAAGAGGTGGACGCTGTTATGTGGGTTACGGGAATGATGGCACGAGAGGTTATGGGGAGGGGAGGAGAAGGCGTCATGGAGTTAAGGTGGAGAATGAGTGAAAAAGGTGAAGGCATCAAGGTGGAGGAGATGGAGTCAAGGAGGAGAAGGTGTCATGGAGTTAAGGATGAGAAGGAGAAATAGAAGATAGAGAACGAGGAGATGGAAAAAGATGGGGGGGGGGAAAAAAGGAGGGGTCGAGGTTGTGAAGGAGGATAGGGTGGAGGGCTTTGATTGACGCGTCTTGGCAGGGGTTTGAATGCGCCCGGCGGCGGGGGAATTTGCGGCCGTTGGGATGGTTTATGGGGAAATCAAAACGAGTCCGGGCTTCTGCCGGAGCTACTAGGGTGATGTAGTTCTGGTGGAAGCCCGGAGATAGGTTATGTGTGGTGCTGGCTCGGAACTGGAGGTGGATTGCCGGAGAATTGTCGTGTGGAGAAAAGGGTGGAAAAGAGGGTGGAGAAAGAGAAGGAGGGAAAAACGTGAAGACGTCAAGGTGGAGGAGCTGGAGTCAAGGGGAAGAGGAGGTGGAGGTCCGGAGACTTGTCGTGTGGGGTGACGGCTAGAAACTGGTGAAGGAGGACCAGGTGGGGGTATTCAACTCGGCGGCGGATTCGAGGCTGTCGGGATGGTTTGTGGGGAAATTATGACGAGTCCGGGCTTCTGCCGGAACCGCTAGGGTGATGTAGTTCTGGTGGAAGCCCGGAGACTCTGTTATGGTGGTGCCGGCTCGAAACTGGAGATAGATTCCCAGCGACTCCGTTATGTGTGGTGCTGGCCCGGAACTGGAGGTGGAAGCCCGGAGGCTTGTCGTGTGGAGTGACGGCTAGAAACTGGTGAAGATGGACCAGGTGGAGGTCTTCGACTCGGCGGCGGATTCGAGGTCGTCGGGGAGATTTACGAAGAAGTCGAAACCGGTCCAGGTTTCTACTTGGTCAACGCTGACCGTGTAGTTCTGGTAGCTGTCGGAGTAAGCCTTGTGGTCGAACCAGAAAGCTATGCATGACGCGTTGGAAATCGTACTGCCGGAATACTTCACTCGGAGTACCAGCTTGTAGAAGTAGTTCGGGATGGGAACTCTCTGGGAGCTGGACTTGGGACTCGTGTAATTTATGGTGCGAGTCTCGCCCTCCTTTTCGAAAGCCACGCCCGTCACCACGTAGATCTCCTCGTTGTGGCTCTTGGCAATGCCCTGGACGGCATTCTCCAGATTGCTCCAGATTCCGCTGTTGAAACTGTTCTGGATCTGCGGAACCTGATTCGTCACGTAGAAAGTCTGGGCCTGCATCGCGGCGTTTCCGTTGCGCGAACCGTTCGGGCACATGTGACCTCGCGAATACGTGCTGTTCGAATAGCTTCCGTCAGTCACCCTGACCTGGTACTTCTCGTCGATGTTCGGGTTGTAGCTCCAGCCCGATGGTCGGCTGAGAGAGCCCATGTGGCTGCTGTCCAATGGATATGCGGTCCAGAGGGGAGTCGTCATCTGTGTGTCGTAGAAGACAGTGTAGTTCCGCTCGCCGGCATAGGTGGTGTTTACCACATATTGCGAGCCTTCCTTAGCCGAGGCGAGTTCGAGCCAATCCTTGTTCACAGCAGGCTGGGCACCTCCCGGCATCTTGAAGACGGTCGGCGTGCCGGCATAGAACACTTGCATGTCGGACGAGTATGCGCCTGTGCCTGATACGCGCGCGAACGCCTGAAAGACGTAGGATTTCCCGGGAACAAGGTCCGAAAGGTGAGCCTCGAAAGACCCGCTGTCCGTGCCTGTCGCCGTGACCGAGCTGACGGTCAGTTTGTTTGTCAATGAATTTGAGGATGTGCCCCAATAAAAGCCTACTTCGGCAGGTGAACTGCTGGCCCCTGTGTAAGAGCCCGACAGAGTCACCTCCGTCGAACTCAACACATTGGCCTCAATGTTTCTTACCTCTGCGTATGGCTTACGATCCGTGGGTTCTTGCCCGCCGGTGTCTCCTCCGGAGGGCAGTCAGTCAGCGAGTTTGTATAATTGAGGTAAAGTATAATCCTTTACCTCTTTATACATCCTATAGTAACTACTATTATTACACAATGTCCTTGTGGCGTTTTTACTATCTACTCCAGAAATAGACACACCCGTTGTCCCTAATGTAATTGTGAAAACAGAACCAGTAGTGTTTGAGCCACAAGCATTTGATGCTGGAACAGACAAATACTTGCTGTCGCTAAGAAGAATCTTATAACCGTTTGTGGTTTTTGAGATTTCTACCATATCCTGCTTAACACTTTCATCAGACTCAATCTTGTTGCCGATAATGGAAAGATTGCTAGTATTTTTAGATATTAAGTCTTTGCCTTTTGTGGCTACATAACTATGAGCCTTGTCACCAAAAACTATCAAATACTTTCCTGACCAATCAGTAGGAGTTTCAGTAACCTTTACAAAATAGCTTGTAGAACCTCCTGCAGGTTTTGCTCCGGTGGTTACAGCTACAGCGGTACAGTAATCTGAATCAAAGTACTTTTCTGCGTCAGGACTGATAGCTTTGACTTTAACACTATATGAAGTAGAATACTCGAGACCATCAATGGAAAGAGAATTTGTTTCGGCGGTTTTAATGATGTCAGCTTTTCCTTCAGCACTCAATACAATCTCATATGAGTTAGCATTACTTACAGAACCCCAACTGAGGTTTACCTTGTTAGATGTAGCTTCGTCTACATTAGCCGAAAGGGAAGTAGGGGATTCAAGTTTAATTCGCGAATCTACAAATCTTTTAAGAACTATATCATCCACTAAGGTACCACCAGTTGCTTCAAATTTGAGATCAAGAGATTTTACGCTTGAATCAATATTGAGGAATACTTTCTGTACTGTATTAAAAGACTCAATGGTGGCAGTCATGGTTGTGCTCGCTTTAGTCCAAGTGGTCGTAGAAGATTCTTTGTAATAAACTGACACTGTCGTTTGATTAGTGTTAGCTCTTACTTGAGCCGAAAGCATTAATGATGTTTCTCCATCAACGGCTATATTATCAACAACGAAAGAATCGTTCTCTGTCGATATATATAGATAGAAGTCACTAGGGCTATGTCCATTGTTACTTTGTCTTATATTCGTGTTTTTCCCAGAATAAATATATTTCAGTTTGTCCGAAACGCCTGTTCCTGCTGCTCCAGTGGCGCTTGGCTGAGGGGTGGTTTTGTTTGTTGTAACACTATTGAAATTCTCAACATAAATACGACTCTCGGCTTGTTTTGCCGTACAATTCTCCTCGGCCAATGTCAAGTTGATGACGGCAAGCTGGCTTGCAGGGAAGGTGAGTGCCTTGGACAATGTGACTTCCTTTGAGAATGTGTAATTTGCGGTCTCGCCTGCGAAAACAACCTTTGCGCCAGAGTCGATAGTGCCAGGGTTTACAACCAGCCAAACTTCATTCTCCAAGCTGGCGTCTCCACCGAACAGTGGAGCGTCTTCTGAATAGGTAGCTGTTACGGAGTTGTTGCTGATGTTCCATTTGTCAATGGTGGCTGTGGTTAGATCAATCGCAGCGCGGCCGGTAAGAACAGTCCCTTCAGGAGCGGTAAGGGAGAATTTCGACACTTTCTCTCCGTTAAGAGACGCTGGGCCCTTGAGAGCAACTTTAACAACGGAGAACATTCTTTTGAAAAAGAGGTCGTCTATTGCGACTTCGCCTGCTGCATCTGCCAAGTAGGTGGTCTCCTTACCTACGAGAATGTCGCAAGCCTCGTCAATCGTAAGGCTGCTTGGTTTCTGTGTTTCCGCCAAAGTTATGCCAACGTTGCCATTTGAATAACCCGTTGCAAATGCTCTGGCTGGTGCGAAGGATTTAAATGTTCCGTTTCCTTCGATTCCGGCAACCTGGCCGTCAAATTTTGCTGTAAGTCCGTATTCGTTGCTATTCGTTAATGTTGCTGTAGGTTTGGATTTATCGTTAATTGTCCCGACAAACATCGCCAATTCATCGCCTTTTGACCATTTTGGAATATATCTTCCCTCAAAGTCACTTTCAATAAAGGACTTTACTTGTGGATTTTCTGATGTGCGTATTGTAAAATGGATACCATTCTCCTGGCTGACAGGATTCTGTTCCTGTGAACAGGAAATAAATGCTAATGCTGAAACTGCAGCAATCGCAAAAGATTTAACAATTCTTTTCATGGGTGCAAGGTTTAAAGGTCGTAGATGTAGTTTTGATCCTCAAGAACTGTGTCTCCAGCATGGTTTGCATCCCCATATCCACCACTCACAGTCATCACACTTTCCGTCTCTACGAAAAGCACCTGGAGGGTCGGGCGCTCGTAGGTCTTTTGATTGTTTTTCGTCATGATAAATTGTTAGTTTAATGCGTTTATAATTTATTGTTTATTAGTCTTTTCCGAAGGCGGCATCGCGCCGCGCACACTATAATTCTACAAAGGTACATAAACATTCCGGAATTCCTTATATTTATATTGAAAATCTTGTAATTGCGCTGTCGGCGCATCTGCTGTCATATCATCGTCACTCTTGCCGGGTAAAGATTTGCCCGAAGGGCTGTACGTAATCAAAAAATTCGTATATTTGCCAAAATATATTTATTCACAATGCAGTTCGTAAATACAGAAATCCCAGAAGGACTTACCTTCGATGACGTTTTGCTCGTTCCTGCACGCTCCGAGGTCTTGCCGAGAGCTGTAGATGTTTCCACTAAGTTCACTAGAGATATTTCTCTCTGCACTCCTATCGTGTCTTCCGCAATGGACACTGTTACAGAGGCTGAACTTGCTATTGCAATGGCTCGTGCCGGCGGTATCGGTGTCATTCACAAGAACATGACCATCGACCAGCAGTGTGAGCAGGTCCGCCGTGTGAAGAGGGCGGAGAACGGTATGATTTACGACCCGGTCACCATCAGTCCTGAAGCTACTGTCGGTGACGCATTGGCATTGATGGCCAAGCACCATATCGGAGGCATCCCTGTCGTGGACAATGCCGGAAGGCTCATCGGAATCGTCACGAACCGTGACCTCCGTTTCCAGGACAACAAGAGATTGCCGATCTCTGAGATCATGACCCGCGAGAACCTCGTTACCGCGAAAAAGGGCATCAGCCTGCAGGAGGCCACCGGAATCCTGCGCAAGAGCAAAGTCGAGAAACTCCCTGTAGTAGACGATGACAACAAGCTTGTCGGACTCATCACCTACAAGGACCTCATGAAAATCAAGGACAATCCTATTGCTTCCAAAGATTCGAAGGGCCGTCTTCTTGTGGCAGCTGCAGTCGGCGTGAAGTCAGATACCCTCGACAGAATCGAGATGCTTGTGAGTGCAGGTGCTGATGCTGTGGTAATCGACACTGCACACGGACATTCAGTAGGCGTGCTCGAAGTCATTGCCAAGGCTTGTGAAGCATTCAAGAACAGAGATATACAGATCGTTGCCGGCAACGTCGCTACCGGAGAAGGTGCAAAGGCATTGGCGGATGCCGGTGTAAGTGCCGTGAAGGTAGGCATTGGCCCTGGCTCGATTTGTACTACGCGAATCATCGCGGGCGTCGGTATGCCGCAGTTGACAGCGGTGATGCTGGCGTCGAAAGCGCTTGAGGGAACGGGCGTTCCTGTCATTGCCGACGGTGGTATCCGCTACTCAGGCGATATCGCGAAGGCATTGGCCGCAGGCGCAAGCACCATTATGGCGGGCTCGCTTTTTGCCGGCACGGAGGAGTCTCCTGGCGAGACTATCATCCTGAACGGCAGGAAGTTCAAGGCGTACAGAGGCATGGGTTCGCTCGAAGCGATGGAGCATGGCTCGAAGGACAGATATTTCCAGGATATGGAAGAAGATGTGAAGAAACTCGTGCCGGAAGGAATCGTGGCGCAGGTGCCTTTCAAGGGTACTGTATCCGAGGTGGTATATCAGCTTGTGGGCGGTTTGCGTGCAGGTATGGGCTATGTCGGAGCGAAGGATATCGCATCGTTGCGTAACGCCAAGTTCGTCCGCATCACGAATGCAGGTTACCTGGAGAGCCATCCGCATGATGTGACAATCACCAAGGAATCACCTAATTACTCAAGATAGAATTGACCGGAAACAGACTTCTGAATATTTTCGGCGTTTGCCTTTTAGTAATCGTCTTGCCGTGGCTGAATTCGTGCAAGACGATTACGTCGTTTGTTCATGACGGGCGCGTGGTGGCCAAAATCGGCAATCACAAGCTGTATGCGTCGGACCTGAATGCGTATATTCCGGATTCGGCGAGCCCGGAGGACAGTACGCGGCTGGCGCTCCAATACATCAATTCGTGGGCGTCGGACATGGCGTTCATTGATGTGGCCGAGAAGGAATTGTCTAAAAGCGAGAAGAACGTGGACAAGGAGCTGGAGGACTACAGGCGGTCGCTGCTGAAGTACCGTTATGAGCAGAAGTATGTGAACCAGAGGCTTGACACGGCTGTGACGGATGCGCAGATAGAGAAATACTACGAGGCGCATATCGAGACTTTCAAGCTGTCGCTGCCGATAGCGAAGGCGCGTTTCCTGTCGATTTCCTCGGATTCCCCGAATCTGGAGATCATCAAGAAGAAAATGAAGTCGGACAAGCCGGAGGACCAGATGGAGGCGGACAGTGTCGCGTCCTATTCGGCGTTCCGGTACACGGATTTCGGCGGCAAGTGGATAGACCTCGTGCGACTGTCCCGGGAGTTCGGAACTGACTATGGTACAGTGTTTTCAATGCTGAAGGACGGGGTGGTGGAGATTCCGGATGATAACGGGAATCTGAACATCGCCTATATCGGGAGCTTGAAGAAGGCCGGCGAGACCGGTCCGGTGGAATATTATCGCGAAAGAATCAAGGACATCATACTCAGCACCAGAAAACAGGCGTTGCTGAACGGTTTGGAACGGGACTTGATAGAGAATGCGCGCAATCTGGAAAATTTCATCATCTATTGATGGGGTTGGACCAATAATGAATATCGAAGAAACATGAAAAATATTCTGAAACTGACAGTATCTGTAATGGCGCTCGTCCTGCCGGTATGCGGCTTTGCGCAGACGTACCCTAACGGGCTCATTGACAAGACTATAGCCGTGGTCGGTAACGAGATGATCTCGCTGTCCCAGCTGGAACAGGAGATATTGTATATGCGTATGCAGGGCATGTATTCCGACAAGAACATGCGTTGCGAGCAGCTGGAGCACATGATGGATTCCAAGCTGTTCCTCATGCAGGCGAGAATCGACTCCCTTTCGGTGAACCAGGAGATGGTGAACAGCTCCCTGGACCAGAGGATGGCGCAGATTCAGACAAATTTCGGTGGCGATGACGAGGTGGAGAAGTTCTATGGCAAGCCGATTTACAAGCTTCGTCAGGAATGGAGACAGCAGTTGGAGGACATGTCGCTTACCCAGCAGATGCAGCAGCAGATCGCATCGTCGATTCCGGAGCTTACGCCTCATGATGTGAAGAAGTATATTTCCGAGACGGACCCTGAGGACCTGCCGATGGTGCCTATCAAGTACCAGCTCAGCCAGATCTGCATCTATCCGGATCGTGAGAATGCGAATCTCGCTGTGAAAGAGAAACTTCTGAGCATCCGTGAGAGAATTATCAACGGCGAGAAATTCTCGACATTGGCCCGTATTTATTCTGAGGACCCGGGTAGCGCGAGAAAGGGCGGCGAGCTCGGAATGGCGTCCAAGTCCATTTTCTGGCCTGCGTTTTCCGATGCGGCAATGGCGCTGAAACCTGGTGTCATTTCGCAGATTGTCGAGACCCCTGACGGATTCCATATCATAGAGGTGCTGGAGAAGAAAGGTGACATGTTCAATGCTCGTCACATCCTCATAAAGCCTTCATACACAGACCAGGACAGGCAGAAAGCGTTCGCTACGCTGGATTCGTTGAAGACGGAGATTCAGAATGACGCTGTGACGTTCGAGCTTGCTGCGAAGTTCTATTCTCAGGACGCGCAGACGAAGACCAACGGCGGTCAGATGGCTGACCCTAATACCGGTTCTTCGTATTTCGAGATTGACCAGCTGAAGCCTCAGGACTATGCTGCGATCAAGGACCTGAAGGAGGGCGAGATTTCGGAGCCGGTGGAGTCCAAGGACAATGAGGGCCGCGACGGCAATACCGTATATAAGATTATCCGCGTCGACAAGATTATTCCGGCGCATCCCGCTTCTTTCGACAATGATTACAGCGACTTGCTCGACGAGGCACGTGCCAAGGAGCAGAATGCGGCCATTGACGAATTCATTGACGGTAAGATAAAAACTACATATATAGTCATTGACCCTCTCTTCAAGAATTGCGAGTTCTCACGCGACGGCTGGAACAAGGTCGCAAAAGAGGGCACATCTGAGAAATAATTATGACTTTTCGCAGAAGTCTCATAGCGGGATTGATATTTCTGTCAATGTTTTTCCGCCTGTCTGCCCAGGAAAAAGGCAGTCAGGTGGATTCTCTTGTACGCCTGTTGAGCGCGCAGTCCATGGAATTGATAGAAAAGGACGGAGTGGATTACCGTAAGGTTACGGGTCCGGCGCGTTTTCTGCACAATGACACTTTTCTCATTTGCGATACCGCGCTCTGGAATGTGCGGACCAATGAAATTTTCGCTATCAGCAATGTGAAGATCCTTCAGGACCAGACGGTTCTGACCGGTGACAAGCTCACCTATTATGTGGACCGTGACCTGGCCGAGTTCCGCGGTTCGCTGGTGCAGCTGGAGGACAAGGACCACAATGTGCTCCGTACGGAATTCCTTGACTACAATACGCGTGACAGTGTCGCGATATTTTTCAACGGCGGTTCCATGAAGGACGCTGAGGGGCAGGTAATCGAAAGTCGCACAGGTACTTACGATTCGAAGGCGAAGACGTTCACATTTTCCGACAATGTCAATATGTTCACGGATTCCGTGTTCGTGAAGACGACGAATCTCGTTTATGATTCTGCCCGGAACAAGGCATCTTTCGGTTTCGGTACCGATGCCTGGAGCGAGGACAACATGTTGTCTTCCAATGCCGGATGGTATGACCGCAACAGGGAGATTTTCCTTTTCCGCCGGGATGTCCACGGTATGAGCGACACGCAGGAGGGATGGGCGGATTCATTGTTCTACTATCGTCCTACCGGCGACATTGAACTTCTTGGCAATGCGCAGGTTACGGATACGACGCGGGACATGTCGGCTGTTGCCGGAAGGATGCTGTATGCGGATTCATTGTCCCGACTGGTCATGACGCGCGAGCCGGCTGTCATCGGTGTGGTGAAGTCGGAAACCGCGCCGCCTGATTCGGTGTATTTCGGCGCGGATTCGATTGTGGCTCAGTCTCTTATGATGTTCCAGATAGAGGATGCCGTGAAGAGTGCCGCCAAGTCTCGTCTTGAGGACTTGTCTGTGGATGCTGTCCAGAATTATCGCCAGAAAGCGGCGAAGGAGGCGGCTGAGGCTGCGGCAAAGGCTGCGGAGAATGATCCGAACAGGCCTAAAGGTGGCAAGAAAGGTGGTGCGGACAAGGTGGAGGGTGATGTGAAGGCACCGAAAGGGGGTGCCGTGGACAAAGGCATTGACCCGAATGCTGCGGCCGCAGTGCTGGACTCGAAGCCGGTGGGGACGGATTCATTGGCAACGGGCCTGGATTCATTGGCTGTCGGGTTGGATTCTCTTGCGGTCGGGGCTGATTCTCTGGCGTCAGCAACGGATTCGCTCGCTGTTCAGAAGGATAGTATTCCGGAGCCGCTGGATTCCACGAAAATCAGTTTCATCACCGCTGTAAAGAATGTAAAGCTTTATAAATCAGATATTCAGATTGCATGCGATTCGCTGGCTTACAATGACTTGGATTCATTGGTGAGGATGTATGAGAGGCCGATCGTGTGGAATGAATCGAACAGGCAGTATTCGGCGGACAGTCTTTTCGCCGTTCTGAAAAACCAGTCGCTGCAGAAGGCGAGTCTGATGTCCAATGCGTTCATTATCATCAAGGAAGATACGTTGTGCTACGACCAGATCCGCGCTACGGAGATGCTCGCTTATTTCGACACTACCGGTGCGTTGTCGCGTTTCGATGCGATGGGTGATGCAAATGCGATTTTCTATCTGCAGGAGGATAGTGTTTACGCGACCGTGAACAAGAGCGAGGCGAAGATGCTGAGTGCGTATTTCAAAAACGGGGATATTGACCGGGTTTATTATTTCGAATCTGCGAAGAATGATGGTTATCCGGTGGCACAGATGACGAGTGAGGAGCGTGTGCTGAAGGGTTTCTCGTGGCAGCCCGAGCTTCGTCCTTCCGGCAAGCAGGATGTGACGCCATATTCCATAAGGCCTTCAGAGCGTTCGCGTTACGCGGCTCGTCCGAGGACGTCGTTTGAGTATACCGACAAGTTTTATCCGGGTTATATGCCGGGCGTGATGAAGGAAATCGAGCGCGGAAGGCTAGCCAAGGCAGATGCAAAGGCCCGCAAAAAGGAGGCTGCGCGCGCCATGCCGGCCGATACGGCGTCCGTGCAGTCGCCGGATTCTCTCTCCAATGTTCCGCCTAAGGATTCGCTCAATGCCGCAGTTCCGGCTATCGCGGATTCTACCAAGGCGACAACTGATTCATTGTCAATGTCTTCGGATTCTTCTTCCGTCAATGCTGCCGTACTTGATGCCGCTGCATTGAAGAAGGCGCAGCGTGATTCGCTTCGTGCCGCGAAGGATGCCGCACGTGAGGCGAAGTGGGCGCGTCTGGACAGCCTGGATGCTGCCAAGGCCAAGTTGGCTGCGGATAAGAAGGCGGCCAAGTTGCGTGCCAAGAAACTGAAGCAGCTCAAGGCCATCAAAGCGCGTGAGGCGAAGGAAAATGCCCGCCTGGAGAAGTACAAGGCAGTTTTCGCCAAGAAAAAGGAGAAGGAAGATCGCAAGGCGGCCGAGCGTGCAGCCCGTGAGGTGGAGAAAGCAGCCCGTGAGGCGGAGAAGTCTGCTGAGAATGCCGTTGAGGTGCCTGTGGAGTCTGAGAAGTCCTAAGTGTCTCCGCGGTTATCCTGACACGACGCACCGTCGGGACGCATCCACGCCTTATTTTTAGAGTCGCTGATTATCAACAAGTTATAAAACAGAGCGTGGAAACGTAGGCTTTTTTTGGCCGCGTTTCCACGCTTTTGTTTGAATGGTATTTGATTATCAATAAATTACAAATTTAGGCGTGGCCGCGTCCCGCTTGTCTTGCCGGGGCAGAGGTACATCAGCCCGGTCTTTCCGTGATGATTCAAGTCGCTCAGCAACTCTATTACGAACAGCATTACTGATGCGGTGTCTCCTTCAACAAGTTCAGAGGCATTGACGGGAAAGCAATTGACTCCGGACAATGCTGACTGAAATTTATTGACACATTGATTGAATTGTTGAAACTATTTTATATATTTGTGGCATCTCCCTCCCTACAGGGAGTGCAAATAAAGACATAGAGCGTTTCAACGTTTCCGCCTTCTTATCAAACTTAGACACTTTGATCCTTATCGGCGGGCAGTGACAACGCTTATGTCCCGTATCGTGTTAGCATATAGTCTATACCCGATATCTGGACATGAGCATTGTTGCTTGTTCATAAGGAAGGTAGTCTAAGACCTGATAAGAGGACAAGAACAATAATGTTCGTGTCCTTTTTGTTCGTCCAGCACGAACATACTCTAAAGGGTGCAAGTCCCTAAACCGCCC
>OHCP01000252.1_pt1 | contig 23472 bp, 20 predicted proteins | sample 1566811 | NCBI WGS metagenome assembly OHCP01 (sample SAMEA3879591, study PRJEB24766) | human gut metagenome | biome: human-associated habitat; feature: feces | place: USA | collected 1985/1987
GAGGATGACGGCGTTGGCGTGGGAGACCTGGTCGTTGTAGAACTCGCCGAAGTTCTTCATGTACATCTTGCACTTGTTTGCATCCACAACGGCCGTGAAGCTGTTGAGCTGCAGGGCGTCAGAGCCTACGTTCTGCACCGCCCGTATAACGTCGCTGAGCTTGCCCACGCCGGAGGGCTCTATAAGTATGCGGTCGGGGGCATACTCCTCCACAACCTTCCTGAGCGCCTTGCCGAAGTCGCCTACCAGGCTGCAGCAGATGCAGCCGGAGTTCATCTCGGTAACCTCTATCCCGGCGTCCTGCATGAAGCCGCCGTCAATGCCTATCTCGCCGAATTCGTTCTCTATGAGCACCAGCCTTTCGCCCTTGTAGGCCTCGGCTATGAGCTTCTTTATAAGGGTGGTCTTGCCAGCGCCCAGAAAGCCGGAAAAAATATCAACCTTGGTCATTTGCTTTTACATCTCTTTCCCTAAGTTTTTCTTATTTGAAAAGGGCAGCCCCTTCCCAACTTTGTATTATAGACCAGCCCACGCCGATTATTCAAGCTGTTTTGCCCAACTTCACAGCCTGTTGACAATGTTTCTTGAAGATAAGCTCAGATGTTGGTATTATTATTATGCAAATACACAAAAGGAGCCGTTCCCAATGAAATTCCCTCTGGAAGAAGTCACTCATACAGATAACATAAAGCTGTCCGACGACGGGCGCTCGGTGGTGATAATCGATCAGACGCTGCTGCCCAACAGGCTGGAATACATAGCGCTTACCACAAGAGAGGAGATGTTCGAGGCGATAGCCATGCTCCGCGTGCGCGGCGCTCCGGCAATAGGCATATGCGCGGGCTACTGCGCCTACTGTCTGGCCCTTCAGGCCCCCCACGATTCCTTCGACGATTTCTACGACCACTGGGTGGAGGACTGCCGCTATCTCAACGGCTCCCGCCCTACGGCGGTAAACCTCAGCTGGGCGCTGAACCGCATGCTGGACGCCGCTGAGGATCACCGGGATATGCCTGTGGAGGCGGTGCTTTCGGCGCTGAAGCGGGAGTGCCTTGCCATACACAGCGAGGATATGGAGATGTGCCGCAAAATATCCGAATACGGCCTTTCCCTCCTTCACGATGGGGACGGGGTGCTGACCCACTGCAACGCCGGGCCGCTGGCCACCTCCCGCTACGGCACGGGGCAGGGGCCGCTGTTCCTTGCAAAGGAGCGGGGCATGGATATAAGGGTATTCGCGGACGAGACCAGGCCCCTCCTGCAGGGCGCCCGGCTTACGAGCTTTGAGCTGTACAACGCCGGCGTGGACGTCACCCTTATATGCGACAGCATGGCGTCAATAGTCATGAAAAACGGCTGGGTGCAGTGCTGCATGGTGGGCTGCGACAGGGTAGCCGCCAACGGCGACACAGCAAACAAAATAGGCACCAGCGGCGTAGCCATACTTGCAAAGCACTACGGCATACCCTTCTACGTGCTGGGCCCTACCTCCACCATAGATATGAGCTGCACCACAGGGGAGGACATAAATATCGAGCTCCGGGACGGGGAAGAGATAAGGAGCCGATTCTTCGCGGAGCCTGTTGCGCTGCCCGATGTCAAGTGCTACAACCCCGCCTTCGATGTGACGGACAATTCGCTTATCTCCGCCATTATCACGGAAAAGGGCATATGCCGCCCGCCCTACTCCGAGAGCCTTAAAAGGCTGTTCGAATAAAAAAGAAGGAGCGAAAGCTCCTTCCTTTGCTTTTACAGGTTACAGGCCCATCTCTTCCTTGACTTCCCTGAAGCACTTGACCGCGAAGTCAAGATCCTCCTTGGTATGGCCGGCGGAGATCTGGGTACGTATGCGGTCCCTGCCCTTGGGCACCACGGGATAGCAGAAGCCTACCACGTATACGCCCTTCTTGAGCATTCGGGCGGCGAACTCGTTGGCTACCTTGGGGTCATAGAGCATTACGGGCACTATGGGATGCTCGCCGGGCAGCAGGTCGAAGCCGCACTTTTCCATCTCGGCGCGGAAGTAGCGGGCATTTTCGTGTACCTTGTCCCGGAGGGCGGTGCTCTCGGTCAGCATATCGATGGTCTTGCAGGCCGCGGCGCAGATAGCGGGGGCAACGGTATTTGAAAAGAGGTATGGACGGCTGCGCTGGCGGAGCAGGTCCACTATCTCCTGCCTTGCGGCGGTGTAGCCGCCGGAAGCCCCGCCCAGAGCCTTGCCCAGGGTACCGGTGATGATGTCCACCCGGCCCTCAACTCCGCAATACTCGGCGGTGCCCCGGCCGTGCTCGCCCATGAAGCCTACTGCGTGGCTGTCGTCCACCATTACCAGCGCGTCAAACTCGTCGGCCAGGTCGCATATGCCCTTGAGGTTGGCTATGTAGCCGTCCATGGAGAACACGCCGTCGGTGGCGATGAGCTTTATCTTGCAGCCGGAATCCTTGGCGTCCTGAAGCTGGGCGCGAAGGTCTTCCATATTGTTGTTCTTATAGCGATACCTCTTGGCCTTGCAGAGCCGCACGCCGTCGATGATGGAGGCGTGGTTGAGGGCGTCGGAGATGATGGCGTCCTGCTCGGTGAAGAGCGGCTCGAAGACACCGCCGTTGGCGTCGAAGCAGGCGGCGTAGAGAATCGTATCCTCGGTGCCGAAGAAGTCGGAGATGGCCTTTTCGAGCTCCTTGTGGATGTCCTGGCAGCCGCAGATGAAGCGGACGGAGGACATGCCGAAGCCGCGGGCGTCCATCGCGCGCTTGGCCGCCTCAATCAGACGGGGGTTGTCCGAGAGGCCGAGGTAGTTGTTTGCACAGAAATTCAGTACCTTGCGACCGCCGACCTCGATTTCGGCGCGCTGGGGCGAACAGATGATGCGTTCGTTCTTGTAGAGGCCCGCGGCCTTGATGTCGGCGAGCTCCTGTTGCAGATGGGCTTTGATTTTTCCGTACATGATTCGTTATGGTTTTAAGGTTTTTGGCTTGTTTGGGGTGACAATCTGTTAGCAAAGATAGGTATTTTTCTGGAAAAGAGGTATTTTCGGTGAAATATTTTCATTTTTGCGGTTACAATCTGTTATCCGCCGGGGCGGAAACGCCGGTTTTTCGGGCGTAATGCGCTGTAAACCAGACGTTGCAAGCCCTACGGGTTGTCGGGCCGCATCCTGCCGTTTTTTGTCGTTTTCTGTCGTTTTTTTGCCGTTTCGTCCCGCCTTCCCCGCCGTCCGCTCCTCCTGTCTTCTCCGCCGACCGCTCTTGTCTTCTCCGCCGTCCCCTCTTCCCTTTTTCCGCGCGCCCTCCCGCTCCGGCCCATTATATTATTATATTATTGTGCGCCCTTCCGAAGTGCGCCCTTCCGGGAACGGCGCCGTTCCGTGTTCTGTCCTTCGCCTCGCCCGCGCCTCTTCCCTCCCGCGCCTCTTCCCTCCTGCGCCTCTTCCCTCCCGCGCCTCTTCCCTCTCGCGCCTTGCCCGTGCCCCTTCCGCGCCCCGTTTCCGCCTCCTCGCAACATATTTTTCTGTTATCTGACTAACGGAATCCGAAATATTTCCGTAAATTTGTCACGGAAAAATCCGCAAAGCAATAGGTTTCAACTAAAATACTTAAAAATCAACAGCTATGATTTCGATTGACAACTACGATTTCAAAGGCAAACGCGCGATTATCCGCGTGGATTTCAACGTGCCCCTCAACGAGAAGGGCGAGGTGACGGACGATACCCGCATCCGTGCCGCCATCCCCACCATCAAGAAGGTGCTCGCCGAAGGCGGCGCCGTGATTCTGATGTCGCACATGGGCCGTCCCAAGAAGAATCCCGACCCCAAATATTCGCTCGAGCAGATTATCCCCGCCATCGAGAAGAACCTGGGCGTGAAGGTCCAGTTCGCCGGTGACTGCATGGGTGAGAAGGCTGCCCGGATGTGCAAGGAGATTAAGCCGGGCGAGGTCGTACTGCTCGAGAACCTCCGCTTCTACGCCGAGGAGGAGGGCAAGCCCCGCGGCCTGGCCGAGGATGCCACCAAGGAGGAGAAGGATGCCGCCAAGAAGGCCCTCAAGGAGGGTCCCCAGAAGGAGTTCGTCAAGAAGCTGGCCTCGTATGCCGACTGCTACATCAACGACGCCTTCGGTACGGCTCACCGCAAGCACGCTTCGACCTATCTGATTGCCAAGTACTTCCCCAATGACAAGATGTTCGGCTACCTGATGGAGAAGGAGGTCAAGGCCATCTCGTCGCTCATGGAGCACCCGGCACACCCCTTCTGCGCCATCATCGGCGGTTCGAAGGTTTCGACCAAGATTGGCGTCATCAAGTCGCTCATCGAGAAGGTTGATTCGATTGTCATCGGCGGCGGTATGACCTACACCTTCGCCGCAGCCCAGGGCGGCAAGGTCGGCAACTCGATTTGCGAGCCCGACATGTTCCCCGTGGCCCTCGAGATTCTCGAGCTGGCCAAGCAGAAGGGTGTCAAGCTCGTCATGTCGCCCGACGCCCTGATTGCCGACGCCTTCTCGGCCGACGCCAACACCTCGACGGCCCCCGCCAACAACATCCCCGACGGATGGGAAGGCGTCGACATCGCCGACGAGGGCAAGAAGATTTTCCGCGAGCACATCCTCGGCTGCAAGACCATTCTGTGGAACGGCCCCGTGGGTGTCTTCGAAATCGACAAGTTCGCAACGGGTTCGAAGGAGGTGGCGCTCGCCATCGCCGAGGCTACCAAGAAGGGCGCCTACTCGCTCATCGGCGGCGGCGACTCGGTTGCCTGCATCAACAAGTTTGGTCTGGCCGACCAGGTTTCCTACATCTCGACGGGCGGCGGCGCGCTGCTCGAGTACATCGAGTTCGGTGACCTGCCGGGTGTAGCGGCCATCCGTGACTAAACAAGCAGGGGGCCGCAAGAGACGGCCCCCTGTTTGATTTTACCCCGACCTCAAAACTTCGGAACCCGACGGCACGGGCCGCCTCCGGAGCGGCGCCTCCCCGCAAGGGGATGCCTCCGCCTCTGCTGCCCGAGGCAGGGTGCACCACCGCCCGCCGCCCGCAGCTGCGACCGCCCGCATGCCGCACAACAAAAACCAACACATGAAGAAAATCATTTTCCTTGCAGCTATGGCTTGTATGGCTTCCGCCTGCCAGAACAATGCGCCCAAGACGCCGGCCATCGACGTGTCGAACATGGACCTCACGGTGGCTCCCAACGTCGACTTCTATCAGTACGCCACCGGCGGGTGGCAGGCCAAAAACCCGCTCAAACCCGAATATTCGCGCTACGGTGCCTTCGACGTAATCGGCGAGAACAACCAGAAGCGCATCAACGACCTCTTCCAGGAGATGACGAAGATGGAGGCGGCCAAGGGGAGCGTCGAGCAGAAAATCTCGGACCTCTACAAGATGGGACTTGACTCCGCACGGCTCAACGCCGAGGGTGCCGCCCCCATCCAGAGCAAGCTCGGCGAACTGCTCGCCATCACGGACCGCGCACAGCTGACGGGGGCCATTGCCGACCTGCACCGTTCGGTGGGCAACCCCTTCTTCTCGATGGGCGTCGAGGCCGACCTGATGAACAGCAACGTCAACGCCCTCTACGTCTCGCAGAGCGGTCTGGGCATGGGCACGCGCGACTACTACGTCGACGAGTCGAATGCCGGCATCAAGAAGGCCTACGGTGAGATGCTCGCCCGTCTGTTCCAGCTGGCGGGCCTCGAGCAGGCCGAGCAGGCCGCAGCCGACGTCGTCTCGCTCGAGACGCGCCTGGCCGAGAAGATGTGGTCGAACGTCGAGCTGCGCAACATCGTCGCACAGTACAACCCCATGTCGAAGGCCGACTTCGAGAAGACCTACGACGCCATCGACTGGCCGGCCTACTACGAGAAGATGGGCGTCGGCGCCTTCGACACGGTCATCGTGACCACGCCGTCGGCCATCGCCAACGTCAACGAGCTGCTCAAGAGCGCCACGCTCGACGAGCTGCGCTACTACCTGGCCGCGCAGTACGTCACGGCGGCCGCTCCCTACCTGAGCGACGATTTCCAGCAGGCGTCGTTCGACTTCTTCGGCAAGGTGATGTCGGGCCAGCAGGAGATGAAGCCCCGCTGGAAGCGCGCCATGTCGGTGCCCAACAACACGCTGGGTGAGGCCGTGGGCGAGATGTACGTGGCCCGCTACTTCCCGGCCAAGGAGAAGGAGCGCATGCTCGCACTGGTGAAGAACCTCCAGACGGCCCTCTCGGAGCACATCGCCGCCCTCGACTGGATGTCCGACGCCACGAAGGCCAAGGCTCAGGAGAAGCTCTCGACCTTCACCGTGAAAATCGGCTACCCCGACAAGTGGAAGGACTACACGACGCTCGAGATTGACCCCTCGAAGAGCTACTGGGAGAACATCGTCAACGCCAGCGCCTGGTATACGGCCGACAACATCACGAAGCTGGGCAAGCCGGTCGACCGCGACGAGTGGCACATGACGCCGCAGACGGTCAACGCCTACTACAACCCGACGACCAACGAAATCTGCTTCCCGGCCGCCATTCTTCAGCCGCCGTTCTACAATCCCGATGCGGATGATGCGGTCAACTACGGCGCCATCGGCGTGGTAATCGGCCACGAGATGACCCACGGATTCGACGACCAGGGCCGTCAGTTCGACAAGGACGGCAACATGAACAACTGGTGGACCGAGGAGGATACGGCCGCCTTCAACGAGAAGGCCGCCGTGCTGGTCAAGCAGTTCGACGCCATCGAGGTGCTTCCGGCCAAGGACGGCCAGCCGGCACTGATGGCCAACGGTTCGCTCTGCCTGGGTGAGAACATCGCCGACCAGGGCGGTCTGCGCGTGGCCTGGACGGCCTTCCACAACTCGCTCGAGGGCAAGGAGGCTCCGGCGCCCATCGACGGCTTCACGGCCGACCAGCGCTTCTACCTGGCCTATGCGACGCTGTGGGGACAGAACATCCGCGACGAGGAGATTGCCCGTCTGACGAAGCTCGACGTGCACTCGCTGGGCAAGTGGCGCGTCAACGCCACGCTGCGCAACCTGCAGAGCTTCTACGACGCCTTCGGCATCACCGACGGTCCGATGTTCCTGCCCGAGTCCGAGCGCGTGATTATCTGGTAGCGCGGGTAACGCGACCCGGGGCGGAGCAGAGCGGTCGGGGCTGCATTACAGTCTGTTTTTAGACCCGTACTCCAGCCCGCACTTCGGCCTGCATTTCCGGCCTGAGACTTCGGTCCGGAATTCTGGCCCGCATCCCGGTCATCATTTGCATCCCGCCCCGAGCGTCATAAACGAAAGATTCCCGAATCCCTCATGAGGGGTTCGGGAATCTTTTTTGTGTGTGGCGTGCCGGTGGAAGGCGCGGAGCGGACAATGGCGCGGGAAAGTGCGCGGCGGCTATTGCTGCTCCGGCTCCGCGGGCAGGGTGTCGAGGATGCGCTTTACCTCGGCCATGAACTGCTCGGGGTCGGTGGCTCCGCGGATACGGCCGAGCAACTCGCCTTCGGTATTGAAAATCAGGTAGAGCGGCACCCTGCGGTTGCCGTAGCGCTTCAGCAGCTCGCGGCCCGTCGTCTTGTCGATGTCGTACTTGGCGCAGACGAAGTGCTGCTCCATGAATGCGCCGACGTCGCTGCGCGAGAAGACCTCGCGCTCCATCATTTGGCAGGGCGGGCACCAGGTGGCGAAGAGGTCGATGAAGACCAGTTTGTTCTGCTCGACGGCCTGACGGCGCACGCCGTCGGTCGAGCGGGTCATGAAGCGGACCTGGGCTTCGGCCCCGACGGCGCCGAGCAGCAACAGGAAGAGTAAAAGAATGCGTTTCATGGAGGTGGTGTTTTAGGGTGGTTAATGGTTGCGGATGTGATAAGGATTGCGGTTTCAGATGTAGTTGAGGCCGTGGCGCCTGCCGCGTTTGCACCGTTCCGGAGGCGGCGATATTCTGCTGTTGCGGAGCTCAATCGGCAAAAATCACTCCGGATTTGCTCCGGAATCACTGCTGAAACACTCAGGATTTGCTCCGGAATTGCAGCGAGCCGCTTCGAAGCCGCTCCAAAATGTACTGAACCCGCTCCGAAACGGAGTACAGCTCTCTTTCCGTCCCGCCGGTTCTTTTGCCCCGCTGCGGCTCTTTCGTCCCGCTGCGGCTCTTTTGCCCCGCCGGTTCTTTTTGCCCCGCCGGTCCTTTCGCGCCGCCGGTCCTTCCGTCCCGCCGGTCCTTCCGCCCCGTTACTCCTCTTTCGGCGCGGAGAGCCCGCTGCGCGCCATCTGCTCGGCGGTGCTCAGCAGTCCGCAGGCGGCCTGGATGTCCTCGCCGCGCGAGGCGCGGATGGTGGTGTGGATGCCGCGGGCCGTCAGCGCGTCGCGGAAGCGGAGCATCGCCTCCTCGTCGGGCGAGAAGAAGGGCGACGAGGGGATGCGGTGGAAACGGATGAGGTTGATGCGGCACTTGATGCCGTTGAGCAGCCGCACCAGCTCACGGATGTGGCGCGGCGAGTCGTTCATGCCGCTCAGCACGATGTATTCGAACGAGACGCGCCGCTGGTGGGTGAAGTCGTAGCGGCGCAGGATGTCGACCACGCTGCGGATGGGCCATGCCCGCTCGACGGGCATAATCTGCGCCCGCTCCTCCGGGAAGGGGTTGTGGAGGCTCACCGCCAGATGGACCTTCGTCTGGTCGAGCAGCCGCGGCAGCTGCGGCGCGACGCCCGCCGTCGAGAGGGTGATGCGCGTGGGCGACCACCCGAAGCCCCACTCGGCGGTCAGGATGTCGAGCGCCCGCAGTACGTTGTCGGCGTTGTCGAGCGGCTCGCCCATCCCCATGAAGACGAGGTTCGTGAGCCGTTCGAACTCGGGGATTGAGACCACCTGGTTGAGGATTTCGGCCGTCGAGAGCGAGTGCACGAGCCCCTGCCGCCCCGTGGCGCAGAAGGCGCACCCCATGCGGCACCCCGCCTGCGAGGAGACGCAGAGCGTCGCCCGCTCGCCGTCGGGGATGTAGGCCGACTCGATGTAGGCCCCCTGCGCCGTGGCGAAGAGGTACTTCTTCGTGCCGTCGGCCGAGCGGTCGACCCGCCGGGGCGGCGTGAGGGCTGTGGTGAAGCGCGTGGCCAGCTGCTCGCGGAAGCGCTGCGCGATGTCGCTCATGAGCGCGGGCTCCTCCGTGCGGCGCGCATAGAGCCAGCGGGTGAGCTGCCGTGCGGCGAAGCGCGGCATTCCCAGCTCGTTGCACAGCGCGGTCAGCTGTGCGAGGTCCATCCCGAACAAAGTCTCGTTTTCAGTCATGCAAAGCCTCCCCCGAAGGGAGTTTGTGGGACAAAATTAAGGAAAATCCGCATATTTTTGCGGGGGATTGCGCTTTTTTGGATTTTTGTGCGTATATTTGTGGTGCATAGCGTACCCGTTCTGCGGGTACTCCGGTTGAAACAATTAAAAATTACGGATAAATGGAACTTAAGAAATCGCCCAAAGCGGACCTCAACAACAAGCGAGGTCTTCTGCTTGAAATCGGACTGGTCGTGTCGCTGCTGTTGGTCATTGCGGCCTTCGCCTACACGCCCAAGGAGTATCGTATCGAGATAGTTACGGAGTACGTGGCGCCCGTCGAGGAGGAGATTACCGAGGTGACGCGTCAGGACCAGAAACCGCCCGAGGCTCCCAAGAAGGTGGAGGTGAAGGTGATTACCGACATGCTCGAGGTGGTGACCAACGATACGAAGATTACGACGGATGTCGACTTCGCCGAGTTTGACGAGAACACCGAGGTGATTCAGCAGGTCGAGGTCAAGGAGGAGGTCATCGAGGACGACCAGCCCTTCCTGATTGCCGAGACGATGCCTTCGTTCCAGGGCGGTGACCTGAACAAGTTCCGCGCCTGGGTTCAGCAGAATATCCGTTTCCCGCAGATTGCCCTCGAGAACGGCATCAAGGGCCGCGTGGTTCTCTCGTTCGTCATCGAGAAGGACGGCCGTCTGACCAATATCCAGGTGCTGCAGTCGCCCGACCGCTCGCTCTCCGACGAGGCCATCCGCGTGCTGAGCAAGTCGCCGAAGTGGAGCCCCGGCAAGCAGCGCAACCAGGTGGTACGTGTCAAGTACACGCTTCCGGTAGACTTCCGCGTGCAGAACTGATTCCGGAGCTGAGTTTCATCCCATAGGGTATCCGCATTGTGCAGATACCCTATATTTGTAGCATCGGGTCGGTGCCGGACGACGGGGCGCAAGGGCTCCGCCGCGGAACCGGTCCGCTCGGAAAGGAGATTTATTTTGGCTGAAAAGAGCAACAACAAGACGCAACCCGCCGTCGAGGAGCAGCGCCGTGAGCGCGCCGTGCTGGTCTCCGTCGTCCGCGAAGGACAGGAGGTCCGCCAGGCCGAGGAGTACCTCGACGAGCTGGAGTTTCTGGCCGAGACGGCCGACATCGAGAGCGTGCGCCGCTTCATGCAGCGCCTGCCGCAGCCCTCGGCGCGCATCTACGTGGGACCGGGCAAGCTCGAGGAGATTGCCCAGTATTGCGGCGAGCATGAAATCGACGTGGTGATTTTCGACGACGAGCTCTCGCCGTCGCAGACCCGCAACATCGAGAAGGCGCTGCCGTGCCGCATCCTCGACCGCACGCGCCTGATTCTCGACATCTTCCTCTCGCGCGCCCAGACGGCCTACGCCAAGACGCAGGTCCAGCTGGCCAACTACGAATACATGCTGCCGCGGCTGTCGGGCCTCTGGACCCACCTCGAGCGGCAGCGCGGCGGTACGGGTACGCGCGGCGGTGCGGGCGAGCGCGAAATCGAGACCGACCGACGCATCATCCGCAACCGCATTGCCAAGCTCAAGGAGGACCTCAAGAAGATTGACCGCCAGATGGCCGTCCAGCGCTCCAACCGCGGGTCGCTCGTGCGCGTGGCGCTGGTGGGCTACACCAACGTCGGCAAGTCGACGCTCATGAACCTCATCTCGAAGAGCGACGTCTTCGCTGAGAACAAGCTCTTCGCCACGCTCGACACAACGGTGCGCAAGGTGGTCTTCGACAACCTCCCCTTCCTGCTCTCCGATACCGTGGGCTTCATCCGCAAGCTCCCCACCGAGCTCATCGAGTCCTTCAAGTCGACGCTCGACGAGGTGCGCGAGGCCGACCTGCTGATTCACGTGGTCGACATCTCGCACCCGCAGTTCGAGGAGCAGATTGCGGTGGTCAAGCAGACGCTGCAGGAGATTGGTGCGGGCGACAAACCCGTCTACCTGGTCTTCAACAAGGTCGACGCCTATACCTATGTAAAGAAGGAGGAGGACGACCTCACGCCGGCCACGCGCGAGAACCTCTCGCTCGACGACCTGCGCCGGAGCTGGATAGCCCGGGCCAACACCCCCTGCATCTTCCTCTCGGCCCTCACGCGGAGCAACATCGAGAAGTTCCGCTCGGACCTCTACGGCATGGTCCGCGAGATTCATGCCGGCCGCTACCCGTTCAACAACTTCCTCTATTGAACCGCGCACACCGACAAACCGAACATCAAACCCCGATTCTATGTTGCATATCCTGAGCGAGCAGAACACCGTGCTCAACAAGTTCATCGCGCAAATCCGCGACAAGTCCGTCCAGCAGGACTCGATGCGCTTCCGCCGCAATCTGGAGCGTATCGGCGAGGTGACGGCCTACGAGATTTCGAAGACGCTGGAGTATGTGCCGCGCGTGGTCGAGACGCCGCTGGGCGAGGCTACCGTCCAGACGATTGACGACCGCGTGGTGGTGGCGACCATCCTCCGTGCGGGCCTTCCCTTCCACCAGGGCTTTCTCAACTACTTCGACGATGCGGAGAACGCCTTTGTCTCGGCCTATCGCAAGAGTACGAAGGACGGCAAGTTCAAGGTGAAGGTCGAGTACATCTCGTGCGGCGAGCTGGAGGGCAAGGTGCTGTTGCTGGTCGACCCGATGCTGGCGACGGGTTCGTCGCTCGTGCTGGCCTACAATGCGCTCTGCGAGCGGGGCGGCGTGCCGAAGCATACCCACGTGGCGGCGGTCATCGCCAGCGAGCAGGGTGTCGACTACGTCGAGAAGAACATGCCGCGCCAGACGACCACCATCTGGGCCTCGGCCGTTGACGAGGAGCTCACCTCGCGCGCCTACATCGTGCCGGGCATCGGCGATGCGGGCGATTTGGCCTACGGCTCGAAAATCTGAGTGCGCCGGCCGGCCCCGGGCCAGTTCCCGGGCCGGACGCTGAATAGCCCCCGGGCCAGGCCGAGCGTTGATTCCGGGCCTGGAGCAGAATTGGCCTGCCGGGCTGAGAGTTGGCCTGCTGGGCAGACCTTCGGGTCGGACTTTGAATTGACCCCGGGCTGGACGCTGAATTGACCTGCCGGGCAGACTCTAAGTTGGCTTTTGGGTTGACCTCCGAGTCACCTCCCGAGTCTCTCCCTGCGCCGGACTTTTTCCCGGAGCCCGTGGGGCAGGAGAGGCCCGTCGGCCGATGTTTTCCCGAAACGGCCGGAGGGTTCCTTTGGCCTCTTCTTCGGGGCGCATGCGTAGCAGGGCGGACAGAGGTGTGCCGGCCGAGCCTTTTCCGAAACGGCCGGGCGACTATACTGCCCCTCTCTGTCGGGACACACGCCGGGGCGGGACCTCTGAATTATCCCGAAACAACAGGGCGACAACCGGACCGACCGGTTGCCGCCCTTTTTTTGTAGTGCGCAGGGGAGAGTGCAGCCCCGCCTCGTGGAGCTCTTGGAGGGGTGTGGGGGAGGCCCCCTCTTCGGTATGTGTGCTGGGCGGCCGTTCCGCCTCTGCTCCCGACATGCGCCCGAGGACACCGTTTTTTTCGGAGCTTCGGGTACCGTCGGACGCTGATTTTTCGGGAAAAAGATGCGGCGGGAAGCAATAGCGGGGAGAAATAAATGCTATTTTTGTCTGCGAAATTCGAGACGAGGCATGAACACCAAAGCCAAAGGCTACCTGCTGGGTGCGGTCGCCGCCGCAACCTACGGCATGAACCCCCTCTTCGCCCTCCCGCTCTACAAGGAGGGCATGGACCCCGATTCGGTCCTCTTCTTCCGCTACCTCTTTGCCATCCCGCTCGTCGGCGCGATGCTCCGCGTCCGCCGCGGCTGGGACTTCGGCCTCCGGGCGCGCCAGATTCCCGCCCTTGTGGTGCTGGGGCTTCTGCTCTCGCTCTCGTCGCTGGCGCTCTTCCTGAGCTACAACTACATGGACGCCGGCATCGCCTCGACGCTGCTCTTCGTCTATCCCATCATGGTGGCGCTCATCATGGCCGTGGGCTTCCACGAACGGCTCACGCTGCAGACGGCGCTCTGCATCCTGCTGGCCGTCGCGGGCATCGGCCTGCTCTACCGCGCGGGTGACGGCGCGACGCTGAGTCTCACGGGAACGCTGCTCGTCATGACCTCGTCGCTCTCCTATGCCATCTACATCGTCGGGGTCAACCGACCCTCGCTCCGCGAGCTGCCGACGCTCAAGGTGACCTTCTACGTGCTCCTCTTCGGACTCTCGCTCTTTCTGGTGCGGCTCGACTTCGGCAGTGCGGTCACCCTTCCCGGACGGTGGTACCTGTGGGGCAACCTCGTAGCGCTGGCCCTCTTCCCGACGGCCATCTCGTTCCTCTGCACCACGAGCGCGATTCAGTACATCGGCTCGACGCCCACGGCGATTCTCGGGGCGCTGGAGCCCGTGACGGCGGTCTTCTTCGGGGTGACCATCTTCGGCGAGCAGCTCACGCCGCGCATCCTCTGCGGCATGCTGCTCATCATCGTGGCCGTGAGCCTGATTGTGGCGGGCAACCGCATCTCGGCGACGCTGGTGCGCTTCCGCAAGCTCTTCCCCCGCATTCCGCTGCCGCACCTCCACCGCCGCCGGCAGTAGAGGCGGCGCAACGGGCAGAGGAGGCTATTTCACCCTCTTGTAGGTTTCCGTCTGTTCAAACTCCTCGTGGGATATGCTGGCCTCCGTGTCGTGGGTGTAGAGAACCAGCTGCTCCGACGAAAGGCTCTGAATCGCGCAGGCAAAATCGAGGTCGCTGTCCGTCGTGCACTTCATCGTAAGCCGGTTGCCCGCGATGGTGTAGGAGTATTCGTCCGTATGATTCTCGCCGGGGTTGTAATAGTCGGCATGGCTTTCGCGCACGCAGGTTCCCTCCTCCCGGAACGTATAGGTCCAATAGTAGTTGCCGTCCGAAGCGTCGGGGTAGGTGACCGACCAGTCATCCCGCGTCCCGTCTGCGTAGGTTGCCCAGCCCTGGTCAAGAGTTATCTGCCACGTCCCGATGATTTGGTCGGGGTTAAGGGTGCTGTTCTCCTCTTCGTCGGAGCAGGCTGAAAGCGAGCAGGCCGCAAAGAGGGCGGCTGCAAGAAAAAACAACTTTTTCATCGTTGCAATAAGTTTGGGTTGTCGTGCCGGCACCTGCACGGCGGTTAAAGGTTGGGGTTCAAAAAACAGAAAGCGTGGTGCCGAAAACTTATTTTGGTTGAACAGGTCGTAGGAAACCTTATAGCATAAATAAGCAACAGCCCCACGCCTATACCCACGAATGGATATGACGCGGCAAAATGTCTGCCTATTCTCCGCTATAATCGAATTTCCTACGTTCGTTCAACGAGAACAAGCTACACTTTCCGTGTAATCATTGAGTTATTGCAAAAGTAGCACATTCGGAGAAGAATGCAAAACTTCCGGCCCATATTCGGGCGTTGTGACTGTTCTGTCTTGTTGGGACAGCCTCTGAGTAACAGAATTTTTGTCCGGAGGCGGAGCTACGATGTCTGATTTGTTCGGTCGTTTTCCAGGCTGGCTGGTCCTGATTTGGGGCAGACCATGTGTTCGCCGGTGCGTCGTGCGGCCGGCTGATGTGTGTTGCGGAGTTGCGGGCCGCCGGGATGCCTCCGGGGCATTCGCCTCTTGTCGGAGTATAAACTCCCGGCCCCTCTTCAGCTCTTTTTCTGACCATTTACCAGCCTCCCCTCCAGCCCTTCTCTGCCCCTTTGCCGGGCCCTCTCCAAACTTTTCTCGGGTCTTCTCGGGTCTTCTCGGCCCTTCTCCAGCTGCCGTCCAGTCTCCGTCCAGTCCCCGTCCGGGCCCCCTCGAGTCCCTCTCCAGACCCTTTCCAGGCCCTTTTCAGGCCCTTCCCGGACCCTTCGAAACCCTCCTCCAACCCCGCAGGACACAAAAAAAGAGGTCGCACCGTCGGTGCAACCTCCTCTTCCTGAGCCGAATCCGAGACTTGACTTCGCTTCGCTCGTCTTTTCTCTGCTGCTTGCCGCAGGGGCGCTTTCGAAAGTCCGCCTCGCTGCGCGAGCCTCGATTCGCCATGAAAAAACCGCCTGCAAATTGCTTTGCGGCGGTTTTTCCTTGACGTCTCGGGTCTTGCGACCTTGGACTTTCGAGCCGAATCCGAGACTTGAACTCGGGACCCCTTCATTACGAGTGAAGTGCTCTACCACTGAGCTAATTCGGCCTGCCCGAACCTTGGCTTGATGCCGTTGGGTTCGCTTTGGGACTGCAAATATCTGAAAAAAATTTATTTCATGCAACAATTTTGCAAAAAAATTCACTATTCTTCTTATCTTCGCGTCAAATCTGACCGGGATATGATTACTTTTCTGGTATGTCTGGCTCTGCTGGTGACCGCCTACTTCACCTACGGGCGCTATCTGGAGCGGCAGGCGGGCGCCGACGCGTCGGCCGAGATGCCGTGCAGGCGCCTCTACGACGGGGTGGACTACGTGCCGCTGTCCCGCTGGCGCGCATTCCTCATCCAGCTGCTCAACATCGCCGGTACGGGCCCCATCTTCGGTGCGGTGCTCGGCGCATGCTTTGGCCCGGTCGCCTTCCTCTGGATTACCTTCGGCAGCATCTTCATGGGGGCCATGCACGACTACCTCTCGGGCATGATGCTCGTGCGCAACGACGGTCTGAGCATCCCCGAAGTGGTGGGGCGCTACCTGGGTGAGGGCATGCGGCACTTCATGCGCATCTTCTCGGTGCTGCTGCTCGTGCTCGTCGGTGCGGTCTTCCTGCTCAGCCCCGCGCAGCTGCTGGCCAACATGGTTCCCGCCATCTCCTGCCCGGTCTGGGTGTGGCTCATCCTGGCCTACTACTTCGTGGCGACGCTGCTGCCCATCGACAAGATTATCGGCCGCATCTACCCGCTCTTCGGCGTGGCGCTGGTGGCGATGGCCCTCGGCCTGCTGGGGGCAGTGATTGTGGGCGACTACCGGATTCCCGAGCTGACGACGCTGCACAACTTCCAACTCGACCCCGCACGCGTGCCGATTGTCCCGACGCTCTTCATCACCATCGCCTGCGGCGCCATCTCGGGCTTCCACGCCACGCAGTCGCCGCTGATGGCCCGCTGCGTGGGCAACGAGCGCGCCTGCCGCTCGGTCTTCTACGGCGCGATGATTTCCGAGAGCATCATCGCCCTCATCTGGGCCGCCGTGGCGATGGCCTTCTTCGGCGGTGCAGGCGAACTCTCGGCGGCGCTTGGCGAACACGGGGGCAGCGCCGCATGGGCCGTCGACACCATCTCGAACGGCATGCTGGGCGTCGTGGGCGGCGTGCTGGCGCTGCTGGGCGTCGTGGCTGCCCCCATCACCTCGGGCGATACGGCCTTCCGCTCGGCGCGGCTCATCATCGCCGACATGCTGCACCTCGAACAACGGAGCAAACTCAAACGATTCTATATCTGCATTCCTCTCTTTGCGGTGGGGTACTGGATTACGCAGGTCGATTTCGACGTCGTGTGGCGTTACTTCGCCTGGACCAACCAGACGCTCGCCACGATTGTCCTCTGGGCGATTGTCGTCTTCCTGCAGCGGCGGCGCAGCAACCGCTGGGTGGGGCTGCTGCCGGCCCTCTTCATGACCTTCGTCTGCTCGTCGTTCCTCTTCGTGTCGGACCAGTTTCTCGGCATGGAGAACCGCACGGCGGCCTATGCGTGCGGCGTGGCGGTGACGGTCGCGGTGACCGCGGGGATGCTCCTAAAACTGAAGCATGATGCAAAAAGCAACTCTTAATCCGACTCCGGACCAGACCTTCGAGGTGGAGGGCACCGGGGCCTACGACTTTGCGAAGGTCCTGGCCCGTTCGCGCGAAATGGAGCGTGCGGGCAACGTCGAGGGGGCCTGCAACGAGCGCTATGCGGCCTTCCAGCGCCTCGCGGAGCTGATTCCCGAGAACGAGGAGGTGATTCTCGAGTGGAACCACCGCAACAGCCGTGCGGCGCTCGAACTGATTTACGCCTCGGCCGTCGACCACTTCCTCATCGACGACTTCGAGCTGTCGGCCGCGCTGCTCGAGATGCTGTTAGACCTGGACCCGGAGGACCACCTTGAGGGGTCGACGCTGCTGGCCTTCGACTATGTGGCCATGGACGAGCAGGAGCTCTTCGACGAGGTGGTCAACGACATCTCGGACAAGTATGCCGACCGCACGCTGCTGCTCCTCTGGTCGGGCTTCCGCCGCGACGGGCACCTTCCCGAGGGGGAGCTGCACCGCTTCAAGGTGAAGTTTGCCCCCTTCTATGCGGAGTTCACCGCTGCGGAGCATCCGGCCGACGAGGCCTACCTGCGCGACATCGAGAGCGAGCACCCCTCGGTCGGGGCGCAGGCGCGCGAGCTGTGGCTGCGCACCGAGAATCTCTGGACGCGCTGGCCCGAGTTCATCGCGGCGCTGCGGGGCTGACGCCGCCCCAGAGGCCGAGAAGGGTGCCGGGGCCGAAGGTTGCGAAAAATGTTGTCGCCCGGGGCCGGGTGAGGTGCCGGGAGCCGGAAATTGCAGGGACTGACGCCTCCGCTCGGGGGCCGAAGGTTGCGGGGCTGAAGGTTGCGGGGCCGAAGGTTGCGGAAAAATGCCTCCGCCCGGGGCCGGGAATGGTGCTGGGGCCCGGATGTTGCCGGGCCGCACTGCCGCAGGGCGGCCCGGAACTTGCGGGAGAGCAGTGTCGCCCGAGGGGCTGTTGAACCGGCTGCTTTCCGGAAATCGTTCCGAATATCTGCCGGGCGGGACGCTGCCGAAGCTGCGCGGCGGCCCGGAGTGGACCGAATCCATGCGACGACCCGCCTCTTCCTTTGTGGAAGGGGCGGGTCGCCGTCTCTTTATGTTGTGTCCCGAAGGGTGGCGGGGGCCTCTGCGTGCCGACTGCGTGCCGGCTGCGGTGTCGGGGTGCGGCGTCGGGGGTGCGGCGTTGGCTCTGTCTGCCGGGAGCGGCTGCGGCGTCGGGGGTGCGGCGTCGGCTCTGGCTGCCGGTCCCGGATGCAGCGACCCCTTGTCCGGCCGCGTCGGCTACTCCGACTCGGTGAGCGCCCGGAAGCAGTGGCGGCAGAGCGGCTCGTAGGAGTCCTGCGCCCCGAGCATCACCTGCTTGTCGTCGGCCGTCAGGCGGTGGGAGTGGTGGGCCAGGTTGCCGCAGCGGACGCAGATGGCGTGCACCTTGGTCACATACTCGGCCGTGGCCATCAGCTCGGGCATCGGCCCGAAGGGCTTGCCCGTGTAGTCCATGTCGAGCCCCGCCACGATGACGCGGATGCCGCTGTCGGCCAGCTTGCGGCAGACGTCGACAATCCCCTCGTCGAAGAACTGCGCCTCGTCGATGCCCACCACGTCGACCTCCGACGACATGAGCAGGATGTTCTGCGCCGTGTCTACGGGTGTCGAACGGATGGCGTTGGCGTCGTGCGAGACGACCTCCTCCTCCGAGTAGCGCACGTCGATGCGCGGTTTGTAGATTTCAACCTTCTGGTGGGCGAACTGCGCCCGTTTGAGGCGGCGGATGAGCTCCTCGGTCTTGCCCGAGAACATCGAGCCGCAGATGACTTCAATCCAGCCCTTGCGGCTGGCGTTTTCCAAAAACATAGGGGGTGTAACTTCTTGTATCTATGGGTTGTGTCGCATCGTCGGGCGCTGCGCTACTGGCAGTCGTCGATGCGGGTGATGCGTGCGCCGAGGGCGTTGAGCCGCAGGTCGATGTCCTTGTATCCGCGGTCAATCTGGCCGACGTTCTGAATCGTCGAGACGCCGTCGGCCGACATGGCGGCGATGAGCAGCGCCACGCCGGCGCGGATGTCGGGCGAGGTCATGCGCGTGGCCCTCAGCTGGATGCGGTGGTCGTGGCCGATGACCGTGGCGCGGTGCGGGTCGCAGAGGATAATCTGCGCCCCCATGTCGATGAGCTTGTCGACGAAGAAGAGGCGGCTCTCGAACATCTTCTGGTGGATGAGCACGGCGCCCTTGGCCTGGGTGGCCACCACGAGGAATATCGAAAGCAGGTCGGGGGTGAGTCCCGGCCACGGCGCGTCGGCGATGGTCATGATGGAGCCGTCGAGGAAGGTGTCGATGCTGTAGTGCTCCTGGGCGGGGATGTAGATGTCGTCGCCCCGCTGCTCGAAGCGGATGCCCATGCGGGCGAACTGGGCGGGGATGATGCCCAGGTTGTCGTAGGAGACGTTCTTGATGGTGAGCTCCGACTGGGTCATGGCGGCCATGCCGATGAAACTGCCCACCTCAATCATGTCGGGGAGCATCGTGTGTTCGGTGCCGCCCAGCGATTCGACCCCCTCGATGGTGAGCAGGTTGGAGGCGATGCCCGAGATGCGTGCGCCCATGCGGTTGAGCATGCGGCAGAGCTGCTGGATGTAGGGCTCGCAGGCGGCGTTGTAGATGCGCGTGGTGCCGCGGGCCAGCACGGCGGCCATGATGATGTTGGCCGTACCGGTCACCGAGGCCTCGTCGAGGAGCATGTAGGTGCCGCGCAGTTCGGCCCCCTCGACCATGAAGAACTCGTCGGCGATGTCGAAGTTGAACTTCGCGCCGAGCTTCTGGAAGCCGAGGAAGTGGGTGTCGAGGCGTCGGCGGCCGATTTTGTCACCGCCCGGTTTGGGGATGAAACCCTTTCCGAAGCGGCCGAGCATGGGGCCGATGAGCATCACCGAGCCGCGCAGCCGGGCGCAGCGGTTGCGGTAGTCCTCCGAGCGCATGTAGTCGAAGTCGAGGTCGGCGGCGCAGAAGGCGCAGCTCTCCTCCGAGAGCCACTCGACGCGCACGCCCATGCGGCCGAGCAGCTCGATGAGCTGCATCACGTCGATGATGCGGGGTATGTTGTGCACGACGACCCGTTCGGGGGTGAGCAGCGTTGCGCAGAGTATCTCCAGAGCCTCGTTCTTGGCGCCCTGGGGGGTGATTTCACCGTGGAGGCGGTGTCCGCCTTCAACCTGGAATATGGCCATAGTCTCGCTATTTTTCGATAAAGATAGGAAGAATTCGGCGCTTTTTCGGTGCAGGGCGGGAAATATTTTCGGGAAAAATTTTTGCGGATAACTTTTTTGTTGTACTTTTGCAGTCCGTAAAATAGTCTAAAACAATAAAAACTATACAGCTATGGCAATGAAGAGAACATACCAGCCCTCGCGCCGGAAGAGAATCAATAAGCATGGTTTCCGTCAGCGTATGGCTACGGCCAACGGACGCAAGGTTCTGGCGGCCCGTCGTGCCAAGGGACGTAAGAAGCTCACCGTTTCGGACGAGTCGACGTTCAAGTACGCTTAATTACGGAGATGCGGTTACGCTGGGCCGGCTGTTTGAACAGTCGGCCTTTGTCGTTTTGGGACGGACGGAGCCAACAGACGGAACCGATGGTTCTGCGCCGGCCGTGCATTCCCGGCCGTTTCGAACCGGCCGCCCGAACCACCGACCCGAACCGACTGCGTGCACCGGCCGTGCAATCCCGGCAGACCCGCGCCGGCAGACCCGTGCCGACGGCCGGAACCGACGGCCTGTGCCGGCCATGCAACCCCGGCCGCTTTGAACACGGCGCCCCGAGCCGACAGCTCCGCGCCGGCGGGCTGAACCTCCGAACCTTCCATTCTCCATCCTCCGATAAAGCGCCTCGATAAAGTACCTCTCCCACGGTGAATACCTCTTCCGATACCCCGTTCGATGCCTCCCGGCAGACCGAGGGCACGTGCCTTCGCACCGGGCGCCTGCTGCTGCGCCCCTGGCGCGAGGAGGATGCCGCCGAGCTCTACGGCCTGGCCTGCGACGAGCGGATAGGCCCGGCAGCGGGGTGGCTGCCCCACCGGAGCGTTGCCGAGAGCCGGCTGGTCATCCGCCTGGTCTTCTCGGCCCCCGAAACCTACGCCGTCGAGCTGCTCGAGACGGGGCGCCTCGCGGGGTGCGTCGGGCTGCTCTTCCCCGAGCGGAGCAACCTCCGTATCGGCCCGCACGACGCCGAGGTGGGTTACTGGCTCGGCACTCCCTACTGGGGCCGCGGGCTGATTCCCGAGGCGGTGCGCGCCCTCATGCGCCGGGCCTTCGGCCCGCTGGGGCTCGAGAATCTTTGGTGCTGCTCCTATGCCGGGAACCACAACTCGCTCCGCGTGCAGCAGAAGTGCGGCTTCCGTCCCCACCACGAGCTTCGCGACCACCTCAGCGAGGTGACGGGCGAGCGCCGCACGGAGCTGGTCCGGCGCATTACGCGTGACGAGTGGCTGCAATTTCCCGACCGCGACCGATAATATTCCGCTCCGTTCCTCCGTTGTCTGTTATAAAAAGGTGCCCCTCCCTCCTTGGGCCGGATGCCGACCTCCACGTAAAAACCGCACACCGATGATATCGATTCGACCTGCCGCCGAGAGCGACGCTCCGCTGATTCGCCACCTTGCCGAGGTGGCCTTCCCGGCTACCTACCGCGAAATTCTGACCCCCGCCCAGCTGGACTACATGATGGAGTGGATGTATGGTGCGGAGAGCCTCCGCAACCAGTTCCGCGAGGGGCACGCCTACTTCATCGCCTCGTGCGACGGGACTCCGTGCGGCTACGTCTCGGTGCAGCGCGAGGGTGAGGAGCTCTTCCACCTCCAGAAGATTTACGTCCTGCCCGACTTCCAGGGACGGGGCGTGGATGCCGCCCTCTTCCGTCAGGCCGTGGAGTATATCCGCAGCCAGCATCCGGCGCCCTGCCGCATGGAGCTCAACGTCAACCGCCACAACCGGGCGCTTCACTTCTACGAGCGGATGGGGATGCGGAAGCTGCGCGAGGGGGACTTCCCGATTGGCAACGGCTACTACATGAACGATTACATCATGGGGCTCGACATCCGGTAGCGGCGCCGGGTTCCCGGTGGCGGTCTTGGGTTTTCGGATTCTCGGATTCCCGGTGGTTTCAATGGTTCCGGGTGCTCCGGTAGCAACGTCGGGCATCCTGTTTGCAGTCCCGGCGTTCCGAGAGTGGCTCCGGCTCTCTGTCCGCACTACTTACCATTCGCCTATCCCGCTCTCCATTTGCGGAGCTCCTTGCCGTCCCGCCCTCTGCCCATCGCGTCCTCCAACCTTCCCGCCCTCCGACTCTCCCGCCCTCCGACTCTCCTGTCCTCCGCCTATTGCGCCCTCCGACCTTCCCGCTCGGCTCACTGTCTGCGGCTCCGGCTCCGGCTTTCTGCCCGCACTCCATTTGCGAAGCTTCTCGCCGTCCTGCCCTCCGCCCATCGCGTCCTCCAACCTTCCCGCTCGGCTCACTGTCTGCCGCCTCGGCCCCGGCTCTCTGCCCGCACTCCATTTGCGAGGCTTCTCGCCGTTCCGCCCTCTGTCCGTTCCGCCCTCCGCCCGTCCCGTCCTCTGTCAGCTTTGCCCTCCGGTCTTTTTCCTGCCTGGCCCGCCTCTTTCTCTTCCTGACTCCGTCATCAATCTGGATGGGCATTTCAGGGGAGGACTTCCCTCGCGGACAGCTATTTGCATCTTTCCAAGCGCCGGTTTTCAACACACTCTTATATACCTTATATATATAAGGAGCGAATGCCGTTTCCGTACACCTCCGGGAACGGTTCTGTTTTGTCGGTCAGATGCAGCCGCCTCCCTTCCTGTCTGCCTCTCCGCCTGCCTTCTCGTCCGCCGCACCTTCCACCTGAATTTTTTTTCGTCTGCTGCATCTTTCTTCCTACCTCCCGCCCGACCTTTTTGCACCTTGCCGCATCCTTCGTCCGTCCTTTTTCGCCGGTTGCTCTGCCTCTGCTCCCATTTTTCACGGCTCATCGTGCCCTCCCGCCCGAATTTTTTCCGCCTGCCACATCCTTCACCGCTCCTCCCGCCCGACCTTTTAGCACCTTGCCACACCCTTCGTCCGTCCTTTTTCACCGGTCGCCCCTCCCAAATTCCGGCTTTTCGCCCCTCGCGCCATTCCCCAATTCGATTTTTTCTCCGCCTGCCGCGCCCTTTTTCCCGCCTTTTCCCCGGAAATTTGCCGCCCCGTTCGGAAAAGTGAAGGCTCTTTTGCGGGCTTCTCCGTCCGAACTCCGTATCGGCCCAACCCCGACATCGGCTTTGCCCCGCCTCCTCCTCCGCCCGCAATCCTCCCGACACCGTTTTTACGGCCGAAACGCAAGTTGCAGATTTACAATGCGGTCCAAATTGAGGCAAAAAAATATTCAAAAAAATCTTTAAAAAGTTTGTAAAAAAGCTAAAAAAGTACTTATCTTTGCACCCGCTTTGAGGGAG
>OHCP01000262.1_pt1 | contig 22826 bp, 20 predicted proteins | sample 1566811 | NCBI WGS metagenome assembly OHCP01 (sample SAMEA3879591, study PRJEB24766) | human gut metagenome | biome: human-associated habitat; feature: feces | place: USA | collected 1985/1987
GGCTCGAACCTGTGACCCTCTGCTTGTAAGGCAGATGCTCTCCCAGCTGAGCTATGCTCCCATCCATTGTGCCGCTCTTCAAGCGACTTCCATATTATACTCAATTGGGTCTCGTTTGTCAACCCCTTTTTTAAATTATTTTTAACTATATATAACACTCTGTTTTTTCAGCATATACATGCAAATTCGAACGGTTTCATCCGATTATTACGCGTACGGTGTTGAAAAATTTTCCGTTCGGCATTATCATATATCCGTATTCGCTCCGTTCAAAGCATATTCGGAGTGGGTCCGATACCGCTTCGGCCGAAGGCCGCCCAAGGGTTGAGGCATTTTGCGGAAATGCCTTTGGGCCTGACCTTTTTCCGAACAAGGAGGCAAATCATATTGAAACATGCTGATTTAAGAATCTTAAGGCGCATTGCGGCGTTTTTGCTTGTAGTTTTGAGCATTGCGGGCATTGCAGCCTGCACCGTACCCGAAGAGGTTTTCCCGCCCGATACCCCGACAGCTGCAATATCGGATGTATTGCACACAACCGAACCCACGGAAATCGGAACAGCCGCCGAAATTGAGCTCTCAGCAAAGCCGACTGCACCTCCGCAGGAACCGACTTCATCGCCGGTGAAAGAAAGCGGCGAATACAGTTCCCGTGATGAAGTTGCTCTGTACATCCACCTTTTCGGACATCTCCCCGCAAATTTCATAACAAAGAAACAGGCGCGGGAACTCGGCTGGCAGGGCGGCGGGCTTCAGGATTTTGCGCCCGGCTGCTCCATCGGAGGGGACAGGTTCGGCAACTACGAGGGGCTTTTGCCGCAAGCGGAAGGAAGGTTTTATACCGAATGCGATATCGACACCTGCGGAGCACCCTCACGCGGGGCAAAACGCATAGTTTTTTCGAATGACGGATTGATTTTTTATACCGGTGACCATTATCAAAGCTTTATTAAGCTTTACGACGCGGACAATTAAACCGCAGGTTTTTGAGAATTTTTAGGGATAATTGAGGATAATTGACCATGACCATATCGGATAACAATTTCACACACAACTCCGGTTCCGAACAAAGCGGCGGCATTAAGAATATCCGCATTGACTTTACGGCGATTGCGGGAATTACCGATGCGCATCTGCGTATTGCCGAGGCATTGCAGTTTCCGGATCATTACGGAAAAAACCTTGATGCACTCTTTGACTGCCTTGCGGAAATATGCAACCCCGTTGCAGTGACTCTCTTCGGAACGAGCGCGCTGACTGCCGCCCTCGGCAGCTACGGGAGCATGATGCTGCGCGTGTTTTCGGACGCGGCAGCCGAAAACCCGAATCTTTCCGTTAAAATCGCCGATTAGTTTTATCGCATTCGATTTGTTAAAGTTTCAATGTTTTGGTTTTAAAACGGAAGCGGCAGACAGGATTTTTTCCCGTCTGCCTTTTGCTGAATATACGAAACTGAGTGTTGTTTAATTGCTTTTTATGCCGTTCCGAATGCTGCTTTGCCGCTTGTTTTCAAAGACCGGAACCAATCCTCAGCCTTTGTAAATTATTCGGCTGCCTGCTTCGGCACTGCCCTTAATTGTTTTGCATTCAATACTGCCGCGAGCCTCCGCATGTCCTGCGATATCGCCGCAGCTTATATTGCCTCCGCAGTCAACGTTTCCGTCAACATTTCCGCAATTCATGCTTCCGCTTGTCTTCGCATGTCCGAGTATATCACCGCAGTTCACATCTTTGCCCGCATTGACATCGCCGCTGACATTGCCGCATTCAACACTTCCGCCGGTTTCAACATCGCCGCCGACAGCCGTGCAGCTGACATTGCCGCCCGCATTGACATCGCCGCCGATACTGCCGCATTCAATGCTTCCGCCCGCTGAAATGTCTCCGCCGATATCACCGCAGTTGACATTGCCGCCCCCATATACATCACCGCCGATTTCACCGCAGTTCACATTTCCGCCCGCATATACATCACCGTTAACACTGCCGTTGATATCGGCATTGCCCCAAATTTCAACATTTATCGAGCAATCGGTACGTCCGCCGTTCCTGCCGAACATACCCGCCGTTCCGTTCTCTTTTTCATATTTCAGTTCAACGGGAATGCAAACCGCAGGATCGTATTCCTGACTTGACACGATCTGTTTTCCGCGCATCAGCACAACACGCAGGGTTTTGTCATCCGGCATTTCGTCAACCGTGATATTGCTCCATTCGAAACGATTTCCGTAATTACAGGTCGAAGAACGCGAATGTTTTTTTGCGCTTTTTTCAAATGCGCAGCCCGCTTTTTCAGCTTTTTTCTTTGCCATTCTCTCGATTTTTCTGCCGAATTTCTCGATAGCATCCGTGTTGACGCTTACAATGCCGTTTCTGCCCTTTTTCACAAAGATGCAGCTGCCGTCATCATCTTCTTCATCATCATCGTCATTTTCATCGTTCTCGGCATTTTCATCGTCGTTTTCGTCCTCGTATTCGACTTCAGCCGATTCCGGGTTGCAGGCAGCATCGCATTGCTGTTCGGCATCGGTATGAATTTCCTCACCCGCATCAATGTTTTTCTCGTTCTTAACATCGCGCAGCAGCTCATCCAGCGAAACGCCGAAAAGATCCGCAATTCGCGGCATCAACTCAATATCGGGATAGGAAGCCGCCGTTTCCCATTTGCTGACGGCCTGAACGGACACTCCGAATTCGGCAGCAAGCTGTTCCTGTGTCATTCCGCTTGCCTTACGCAGCTCGCGCAGTTTGATTGCAAAGTTTTCTTTCATGGTATTTTCCCTCTTTCTGATTTTCGTGAGTCGCCGCACCGCATATCTGTTACGTTTGGAAAACGTTTTTGTGTTGCGCCAACTCTTAATTTCGCGCTCATTTTAGCAACGCAAGCTTTTCATGACAATAAAGCGGTGGTTGAAAACCCAAAAAAATCTGCTCAACCGTTGGTTGAATCCCGTGCCGCCGCAAATTATTTATTCCTTTCGGTTTGTTTTGCGTGTTTCTTTAAAATTATTTCTGACCGAAATCTTTTTTTCACAGATATATCTGCGTTTATCAGCAAATCAACCAGAGGTTGAATCGCATATCATTGCGAAACTCTCTTTGGTGTTTGCGCAAGAAGCTGTTTTATCGCCGCATTCCGCGCCCGCTGCGCTGCGAATTCACGGAAAAAGAACTTGCGATGCAGCGGAACATTCGTTCCGAAGCAAGGCGCAGACGCGTCTCAGCATCACAGTCTCCGTCCGCATTCGGCTGTTCATCCGTAACAATTGTTGAAAAAACTCCCGCATTCACAAGCTCGTAAATATGTTCATAACCCATTCCGAGCCTTCCCGCAACAATAAAGACGGGCACGGCGCCGCCGGAATTTGCGGCACAGCGTTTCACAACCTCGCCGACGGCCTTCCCGTTGTCCGCACTTGATGCATCAAGCTGCCCTTCTCCGGTTATGACAAGATCGGTGTCCCCAAGCAATGCATCAAAGCCGACCGCATTGAGCACCGCCGCCGAGCCGTGAGTCAATTCCGCGCCCAAAAGAGCCGACAGCATTGCACCCATGCCTCCCGCCGCGCCTGCACCGCATTCGGCGGACACTTTTCTCCCTGCCGCAGCGTCATACAAGGCCGCAATGTTTTTCATCCCGTCTTCAAGAGTGTTTAATGCTTCGGCGTCCGCGCCTTTTTGCGGTCCGTAGGTGTACGTCGCACCGTTTTTGCCTGTAAGAGGATTATCAACATCACACATAACGGTTATCTTTGCCTCGAAAACATCGCTGCGCAAGCCTGACAAATCAATTTTACGCACCAAGGCAAGCTCTCGGCCGCAGCCCGAAAGCTCATTGCCGTCCGCATCCAGAAACTTAACGCCGAGAGCCGCTGCCGCGCCCATTCCGCCGTCGTTGGTTGCGGAACCGCCTATACCGATCAAAATATTCCTTATCCCCTCGTTCAATGCTGAAGCGATAAGTTCGCCCGTCCCCCTGCTCGTTGCAGAAAGCGGATCCAATGCATTTTCATCCATCAATGCAAGCCCCGATGCCTTTGCCATTTCAATAACCGCTGTGGCGCCCGCCGTTTTTTCACCGAACGAGGTCAGAACACCGTATTCGGCAGCAATTTTCCTGCCGTCCGGCGCAGTCACATTCACCGAACGCATATTCCCGTTAAAAGCACGAGTAAGCGTTTCGGCCGTGCCGTCCCCTCCGTCCGCAATCGGAAGCGTTCTCACACTGCATCCCGGAAGGTATTGCCGCGCTGCATTTTTGATAATCGTGCAAACCCGCTGTGCACCCATGCTGCCCTTGAACTTGTCCGGAGCAATAAGCATCCGAATACCTGCGCCGACAGGTTCGATACACCTTCCGCCGTATTCTTCAAAAGGGTTCACGGCAGGCTTTTCTGTTTTTTTGCAGCCGCACTCCGTCAAGTCCTTTTCATTAAAGACAAGGGTTCCGTTTTCGTCAAATCTGCCGTAAAAAGCCAGCTTCTCCGCCCGTCTGAGCGCATTCGTCTGAACGACGGGCCTGTATTCCGCAAGCGCACCCGAAACGAGCGGATTGTCGTTCAGCTTTTCAAACAGACTGCGTGTTTGTTTTATGCCGCCGCCTGCAAATGCAACCGTGAATATGTTTTTATCGTCGCTTTCATCAACCGGAAAATGACCCGCAAACAATTGAAGTCCACGAACGTCCGCCCTTTCAATTGCCGAAAAAACAAGGTTGAACGCATGTTCGCGTTCATCTCCGTTTTCAACAGAATCGAATCTGAATCCGATACCGAAGCGTGAAATATTCATAGTTCTGTGACCTCAACTTTCTTTTGTATTGTGCGGAACAATGTAAAGCCCCGTCCCGCCGTTTTCAACCTCTACCGTGCAGTCATTGCAGCAATATGCATCCTCAAGCAGCTTTTCGCTGATAAAATCCTCGCATTCGTTCGAAACGCAGCGTGCAACAGCCCATGCACCGTTTTTTTCAAGTTCGACTTCATCGATTTTGCTTGCAATGTAATTTGCGGCGGAAGCGCCGAAACGAACCGTTCTGCCCGTTTTTTTGAGTTTATCGGACAGATCATCCAGCATCAGTTTTGCAATCTCGGGAACAGCGGTTTGAACCGCAGGCAGAAGCGCGGCAACGCAATCCGCATCGGAAGCAATTTCCGGCGGAAGTATCTGCCTTGCATCCCGCTCGTCGCGGCTGCCGTTCAGCGCATTTGCCTCATCCGAAAAGCCCGCCCTGCGCTGTTTAAAGCTGTCGCCTTCACCGCAGGTGACGAATACAATCGCATTGCGGAAGCTTACATTTTTACCTTTTGCATCGGTCAAAACGCCGCACCGCATGATGCTTTGAACGAGCGAACGCACGGCAGCGTTTGCGTATTGAATGTCGTCAAACAGCACCACTGCAAAAGGCTTCCGCCGCACGGCCTCGGTCAGTCTTCCGCCGGAGACAGAACCCGCAGGTGAACCCGTCAACGTGTTAACCGCCGAATAGTCGGAATACTCGCGCATGTCAAACCGCAAAAGTGCATTTTCGCCCGGATACAATGTCTCTGCAAGCACTGCTGCAAGCTTGGTTTTTCCCGAACCTGCCGCTCCGGTTACGGCAATTGCGGCACGCGGACGGTCGGGATCGTTCCGCCATGTGAAAGCGGAACGAAGGGCTTTGCACACGGAAGCAACCGCGGTCTCCTGACCGATAATGTGCGCATTGATCAACGAATCCAGTTTCGAGAGCCGTGAACGGACGGTGCCGTCAAGACTGCTTACGGGAATCCCCGTCAATTCGTGAACAGTCTGTGCAACATCGCCGGCAGTGACGATCGGACGACAGCTCTTTTTTAAAGAAGCCGCTGTGAATGCCGAATTCTCCGCTCCCGCATGAAGTGCATCCGCTGTTCTCGGCCCGCCGAGCTGCTTTTCCTGTTTTCTTAATTCAGCCGCAAGTGTAAAATCCCGCTCATTCAATGCATCCTCAATACGCATTCGGAGGCTGGCCCTTTCCTGCCGCAGTTCCGCTGTATTCTGCGGAGCAAGCCGCCGGCGGGAAGCTGTTTCATCCATTATATCTATCGCCTTATCCGGAAGAAATCGCTCCGGAATGCAGCGAACGGACATATCAACACAGGCTTCCGCTGCCTCGTCCGTAATCGAAACGCCGTGATGCGCCTCGTATTTCGGACGCAAACCGCGAAGGATTGCGATCGCTTCCTCCCGCGTGGGTTCTTTTACGACTATCGGTGAAAAACGCCGTTCCAGCGCGGCATCTTTTTCGATATAGAGCCTGTATTCATCAAACGTTGTTGCGCCGATCAGCTTCAACCCGCCGCGAGCAAGCGCGGGTTTCAGGATATTGGCAGCATCGAGACTGCCCTCGCCCGCACCTGCGCCGATTATCGTATGTATTTCATCAATAAAAAGAATTGTTTCGGGAGTTGTTTCGTCAAGAAGTGCTTTCAGTCTCTCCTCAAATTCGCCCCTGTATTTCGTTCCCGCAACGAGTGCGCCCAAGTCAAGCCGCAGCACCCGCGACGAACGCAGCTCGACAGGAACATCACCCGAAACTATCCTTTGAGCAAATCCCTCAACGACAGCCGATTTTCCGACGCCGGGACTTCCCGTAAGCACAGGGTTATTCTTGCTCCGCCTAAGCAGTGTCTGAATCAACCTGTTCAGCTGCGCTTCACAGCCTGTCAACGGATCAAGCTCCCCCCGCGCCGCCCTTGCGGTAAGGTCATCGGTATAGCTTTCCAACATCGGCGAACTCTGTCCGCCCCGAGGTTTATTTTTCCCGCGGGATACGTTTTCATCATGCGGCTGTCTTTCGGCCGAATCACTTTTTAAAGAATCATTCGCACCGCCTTTTGTTTTTTCGGCTGCGCTTTCATCACGGAGCAACTCCGACTTTCGGCTTTCGCGCCCGTTCGAACCGAGTTCCCGCGATTCATCGTTCAAAAGCTTTTTCAGCATCTGCCTGTCCAGCCCGATGGAATCGAGAATGCGTGATGCAAAACAGTCCGTCTCGCGCAAAACGGCAAGAAGGATATGTTTCGTGCAGATTGTGCGGCTTGCATATGCTTTTGCTTCATACAGCGCAAGCTCCAATACGCGTTTTGCAGGCGGTGCGAACCCCCTGCTGTCCGTGAAAATATGTCTTCCGCCGCCGACAAGGGTGTCCGCATACGGAAACACCATGCTTTCATCCGCACCGCATTTGCGAAGGCACTCCCCCGCCGTGCCCGGCGCACGGAGCAGACCTATCAAAATGTGCTCCGTGCCGATGAAGCCGTGATGCAGCTCCTCCGCCGCAGCCTGTGCCGCATCAAGAGCTGCGGATGCATTTTCGCTGTAACCTTCCCAATTCATTTTTTCACCGTTAATTCGTATGGCCGTTAATTCATATGGATTCAAATCCGATTAATCTCTCAATCAAATCGAGCGATTGAGCGGACACTTCGAATACCGCCCTGCAAAACATGCTTTTCTGTTTCTTAAACAACGACCGTCTTGCCGTTTTCGCGTATTTTGTCATGCTTCCGTTTTCGTTTCATCGGACGACGCATATAGACGTTCAGAACAATACCCACACCTATCATGTTTGTGAGCATATTCGACCCGCCGTAGCTTATAAACGGCAGCGGAATTCCCGTAACGGGCATTATTCCCATCGTCATGCCGATATTTTCGAAAATATGTGCCGCAAGCATTGCGCTGACACCCGTAACAAGGCAGGTGCCGAAATTATCCCGCGCTTTTATTGCAATATACATCCAGCGGAAAAGCAGTGCAAAGAAAACAATAATCAGTATCGTACTGCCGATGAATCCGACCGCCTCCGTTATGCCGCTGAATATGAAATCCGTGTGCCTTGCCGGAACATAGCGAAGCTGTGCCAGCGTCTGCTCACCGAAAAAGCCCTTGCCCGTGAGCCGTCCGGAACCTATCGCCATCTGCGACTGTCCGACATGGTACTTTGCATCATCGCTTGCGGCGGACGGATTCAGAAAAACATCGATTCTGTCGCGCTGCTTCGGGGTCAAAACAAAAAAGTACATCAGCGGAAGCCCTACCCCGGCTCCGACAGCGGCAAAGATTATATAAATCCACTTTATCTGCGCAACGAAGAATGTCACAACCATGATAACAAGCAATACAATCGCCGTTCCGTAATCAGGTTGGAGAACTATCAGCATGAACGGAACGAATGTTATGCCGAGAGCAATCATAACGTCCTTGAATTTCAGCAATCGCCCGTCCCTGTCCATTGCGGCAGAGACGTATTTTGAAAGCATCACGATCAATGCGATCTTGCTCAGCTCGCCCGGCTGTATTGCCCTTTCAAGCGTGTCGAAAACAAACCAGCCCTGTGCACCGCCGCGCACCTTGCCGAAAATGAAAAGCAGCATCAGCAAGCCTATTATGCCGATGTATGCCCACATTGCAAAAGTTTTGAATATGCTGTAATCAAAAACAAGAAATATTATCATTGCGGCAAGTCCGACAAGGAAGTTTGTTATATGCTTTTGCAGGTATTCCATGTTGAGCTTGTCCATATAATCCGCAATGCCGTGTTCCGTGCCGTCAAAAGGCTTTGCCTGAACAGAGGCAAGTGCGATCGTGCCGAACACAACGAGCGCAAGCACGATTCCGACCGTTACCCAGTCTATTCTTTTCAGGTATTTCTTATCAAAAAGGCTCATTCAAAAGCCGCGCCGCGCCCGCAAGTGGCTTCGGCAATCCTTTCGTGTTTATGTGTTTACAAGATCTGCGGTGCGATACGGGGAGCTGTTTCCCCGTGCCGCACTTTTTTGTCCGCCGCATCAAACGATGAGTTTTTTCTTTGCCTTTTCGGCATTTTTCAATTCATCGAGTTTGGCTTCGTATCCGGGTTTTCCGAGCAGGGCATAAGTTGCATTCTTTCCCTCCTCGACTCCGGGCTGATCGAATGCATCGATGCCCAGCAGTTCTCCTGCGAATGCCGTCTGCATTTCAAACAGCATTATAAGCTGCCCGAGAGTGAATTCGTTGACTTCGGGCATGATGATGTTCTTGTTCATATGTCCGCTGACGGTTACGGCGTGTTCGGTTGCACGGAATTCGGCGGAAATCAGCTCACCCAAGCTGTGTCCGGATAGAAACGCAATCCCCGGAATGTCGTCAAAAACATGCGGAACAGCAACATCACTGCGGTATTTTTCAACAGAGATGAAAGTTATTGTTTTGTCAAAAGGTCCGTCGGTGTAAAGCTGAACCTGCGAATGCTGATCCGTAACGCCGAGAGATTTTACCGGAGTCTGTCCGAATCGCAAAACCTTTCCGTCCTTCACGAGCTTTTTGCCCAGCGATTCCGCCCAAAGCTGCGCATACCAATCCGCCATGAATTTCAGCGAATCCGCATAGGGCATCAGCACGCCGATGTTTGCGCCGTGCTTTTCCGCCGCAATGATTTCAAGCAGGGCAAGCATCAATCCGGGGTTCCTTTTCACATCGGCGTTTGAGCAAAGCTCATCCATGTATCCCGCGCCCGCAAGCAGCGCGCGAACATCCGCTCCGCCGACGGCAGCCGCAACAAGCCCGACAGGACAGAGTTCGGAAAATCTTCCCCCTACGCCGTACGGAATAATAAAAGTGCGCAGGTTGTATTTTTTTGCAATGCCTATCAGGTTGCCCTTTTGTTTGTCGGTTGTTGCAATCAGGTGATCGCGCAGCCCTTCTTCGCCGTAACGGTCAATAAGCATTCGCGTTATAATAAGCAGCTGCGCCATGGTTTCGCTTGTGCTGCCCGATTTTGTGATAACGTTGAACACGGTTCGGTCAGTATCAATCACATCGAGCAATGCAGCCATGCGCTCGGGATCAACATTGTCTTCCACAAAAAGGCGCGGAGATTTTCGTTTTTCGGAAGGAAGATCGTTATGATAGAGATGATTCAGCGCACGATGCACCGCAATCGGACCCAGTGCGCTTCCGCCGATGCCCAGAATCACGAAATTATCCGCTTTTGACCTGACGAATTCCGCTGCCTCTTCAACGGCGGGAAGGATTTCAAGCTGAGTTTCGGGCAGAAGCCGCCAGCGCATTTCACCGCGCTTTTTTTCAACACCCGCAAATGCACCCTCTGCACGCGGCATCATTTCCGATATTTCCTCCGCCGTGATGCCGTGTTTGCCGACAGCCTCGGCGAGCATATTGCCGCAATCGATGCGAACACGCATTTTTTCACAGTATTCTTTTGAAAACACGCTCATTTATTTTTCCGTTCCTTTCTGTCCCGCAGAGGGATTTGTTCGACCAAATTCCGCCGCCGCAAAGTCGTGTTCAATTCACTGACAGCGGTATATTCAGCCAATCATATTATACCACATGTTCACGCCGTTTGCTCATGTTTTTTTCGGAACGAAATTGCGGAAATCCGTGCATATCCGAATGCCGCCTGCCGTCCGCTCCGTTTGAAACATATTATATCCGTCAAATCAAATCAAAATATTCTTTGATAACGTTCACAAGCACATCGGCTTCCGCAGGGGAATAGCGCGGCGAAACGGCAAGCGAAGCAAAATCATATTCGGCCGATGCCGAAAACTCGGTATAGTCATCAAAAACTTTGAAGTCCACTCTCGGTTCAATGCCGTTTTTTGCTTCAAAAAGTTTCGAAACAAAGCTTGAAAGCCGAATGAATTCATATTCTCCGCAGCCGCGCTGATTTTCCTGTTCACATCGGAATGCAAATTGCGGAATGTCCGAACGAGACTTCGGGTTTCGAACATTTTCAAGGCGTGAAATCCACCGAAATGCAAGTACAAACAAAAGATAATTTGCTTCATCGAGCTGTTTCATTTCATAGTAGCGTTTGATGTCCGCTCTTTCCGCAGGGCTGATGGGCAGCACGGAATTCAGCACAAAGCCGGGTCCGGGTCTGCCTATGCCGAGATCGCTGTGTGCATCGATATGCGCAACCTCAAACGGCACGGAAAGCTGCCCGGCCGCAATCAATTCCTGCCAGAATTGCAGTGCGCCGTCATGCGTTTCAAAAACCCTTCCCGGAATCTTTCTTTCCGTATTCAGTCCGCAGTTTTTTTCCAAAAACTCCTTTACTTTCTCCGCCTGCCACGGTTCATGCCCGGCAGCATCGGGCCGCATGCCGACCGGTGCCGGTTCGCAGCAGTCCGCAAGGAAAAAATCAAGATCAATGTCAAGCACTCTCATTCGTTTATCTCCCGGTTTCGTTATTGCTCAAAGCTGTATGTTTTTGCGCATTCGGTCTCGGCACCGTGCTGCGTTCAATGCGCAAACCCCGCCGTTAACGCATACAGGCAGGGTTTACGCATAATTATTTACTCAGTTGACTGCTGTGCCGTTCGCCTCAGCTTCCTTCATTTGCCTTGGTTTACCCCTGTTTTCCTTTCACAACGGCCTCGGCAAATGAGTTGTCAACGAGTTCGCCGAACTCAACTCTCGCCTTCAATTCACCGTTGATGTCAATAATATCCTGCAAACGTGTGAATGCCTCCTCCGTCATGATCGGGTCAGCCATCCATGAATCCGTCTTTCGGTAACTGTTTGCAACGATTTTCAGCGTTTCAACATCCGCATCGGGGAAAAATTCCAGCATCGCTTCCGCCGCTTCGGCATCGGTCGCATCCTTAAGCCAAAGCTGAGCCTTATAAACCGCACGAATGAAGGATTCAACGAGTTTCGGTTCCTTTTTGATTGTATCCGGCATGGTCATGAAAGTTGTGTACGGCACCTCGCCCGATTCAAGTCCGACATTTGCAACGATGTGCCCGCTTCCGCTGCGTTCAAAAAGCGTTGCTGTCGGTTCAAAAAGCGTAACATAGTCGCCCGTGCCGCCTTCGAATGCTCCGCCCATCAGGTTGAACTGAATGTTGTTGATAACCTCAACATCCTCTCCGGGCTTCAATCCGTTTTTCAGCAGAACATAGATAAAAGTCATATACGGCATTCCGCCGGCACGCCCCGCAATGACGGATTTTCCGCGCAAATCCTCCCACGAGAAATTATCCGTTTTTTCCCTTGAAAGAAGGAACGAACCGTCGCGCTTTGTGAGCTGCCCGATAATCATCGGGTGGTTTGCGCTGCCCTCGTTCACAACATAAACACCCGTTTCCGGCCCCATCAATGCAAAATCCGCATCGCCCGATATAAGCGCGGTCATGCTTTTGTCGCTTCCCCCGCCGGTCACAATTTCAAGATCAATGCCCTCCTCCGCAAAATAACCGCGGCTGACCGCGATATAAAGCGGCGCATAGAACACGGAGCGAGTGACCTCGTTCAGCGTGATATGCCGCAGTTCGCCCGAACCGCCGCATGCCGCCGCAATCGGAACAAGCAGCAAAAGAACAAGAAAAAGAGCAAGAAATTTCTTCATTTCAATACCTCCAAAGAAAAACCTTGCTCCATTGATATGCCGCAAACGGGTATGCGGTGCCTTTCGGCGATTATTTTTTCTTTCTGTTTCTTATAAAGGTATTTATCCCGTAATGGAAGAAAGAGATCAACGCTGCCGCTATGGCTGCAAAATATGCATAAAGATAAAACGGACATATGCCGAATTCAAGCTGCATAAATGTGAGCGTTATTGCGCCGACAAACAGCCCCGTTGCAATCTTTCCGAACCAATCGGCATAAACAACAACATGTTTTGAATAAAGGATTCCGCCGACAATTATCATTATCGCATCCTTAGCAAGGATTATCAGCATTATATAAAGCGGAATGACCCCTTTGAACCAGAAACATGCGAGAACGGCAATCAGCATCAGCTTGTCCGCCAGTGGATCGAGAACTTTGCCGACGTTTGTGATCCAATTGTTGCGCCGCGCAAGCCAACCGTCCAGAATATCCGTTCCGAACGCGAAAATATAAACAAAAAAGCTCAAAAGATAACGTTCGTTTTTAAACAGCGCGACAAAAACCCCGATTAAAATCAACCGAAAAACCGAGAGCATGTTCGGAATCTGTTTTTTAAATTTCATATTCGTATCACCTTTCTGCCGCCCTGCCGCTGACTGAGCCGCCTGTTCCGTCGGCAGACTGAATTAAAGAACCGCCGCTTCGGCTGTCGGCCTGATTGAACCCGAACCGAACGATGCAGGTTTGGCATTCCAACCGTATGCAAACAGTATAGCACATGTTTCAAATCAACTCAATAGCAATATCCCGTCGTTGCGGCGGCAAAAGACAGGCTGTTTTCTGCTTCGAATACGCTTTTTTATCCGGCGTGCGCGGATTCGACCTTTTTTTCGAAAAAAAATGCGTTTAACCGGTTGCAATAAACGCCGAAATGGGGTACAATGCATGGGGTACAATTAAATTAAGCCCAAAGGAGATATTACCATGAACGAAGAGAGAGATTTTGTAGTATTCACCGATGACGACGGCAACGATTTCGAGCTTGACGTTATCGACTATTTCGATTATAACGACAAAGAGTACGCTGTCCTCGTCGACACCAACGATGAATGTGACTGCGAAGACGAAGAGTGCGACTGCGAAACCAACGTCTACATCATGCAGGTTGTTGTGAATGAAGCAGAGGACACCGAAGAATTCGTCTCCCCCGCCGAAGAGGATATGGACGCACTGATCCAGATCGTTCAGTCAAGGCTTGAAGAAGGCGACTGCTGCTGTGATGACGACTGCTGCTGTGACGAGTGCACCGATGACTGCACCTGCGATGACAGCTGCGCGGGCGACAACGCTTCCGCAAAATGCGGCACCTGCTGCAAAACCGAGGAATAAAATCCCCGCAGCGCAAATCAACAAACGCAAACAAAAGGCCTCCGTCGAACATCATAATATTCGGCGGAGGTTTTGATTTTGCTGTTAACACGAAAAGCAAACATCGACTTTCACCCTTGAACGATCTATCACCGAATGAGGAGGAATTTTAATTGTGAATATTAAACTTGTTCGGCTCACGCCGCAATACCGCGAACAATTGTTTGAAATGCTGACCGAATGGAAAGCGGATATTGAAAACAACCGCACAAATCCTTCCCCCTATGCAATATTCCGCAATGATTTTCACGATTTTGATTATTATCTTCAAAACCTTGAAACAAAGGAAGGGAATGCGGACGGATACGTTCCGGACACAACGCTGTTTTGCCTTGACAAAGACCGAAATATCTTTGTCGGCGCTGTCAATATTCGACATTATCTGAATGAAACGCTGCTGAAAACAGGCGGCCATATCGGCGACGGTATCCGCCCGAGTGAGCGCCGCAAAGGTTATGCAACGGCAATGATCTCACTTGCGCTGCAGGAATGCAGAAAGCTCGGCATAAACAGGGTTTTGATGTGCTGCGACAGGAACAATATCGGCTCGGCAAAATCCATCATCCGCAACGGCGGCGTGCTTGAAAACGAAGTTGTCGAGGACGGGGTTCCCGTGCAAAGGTATTGGATTCGGGTTTGATGTTTTGAAGTGAATTAGGTCCGAAAAGTACCGAAGCAATGCCGGCATCATCCGCCTCTTAGTGAAACAGCCGTATGCCCGAGCTTAAACTCAGCCGGTGAGCTTGATATTTCGACCCTCGGTTTTTTGCCGCCGCTGCAATGCGGCAGCATGCTTCGCCGCATTAAATTTCAGCCTTCCGCTTCATTTCACGTTTATACAAACTGCTGTATAAGCTGCGGAAACGAAACGGAAGGTTCTGCATTTTTACTTCTCCGGTTCAGTCCTTCCAACCGAGATAGTTTTTATAAATAACATGGTGCGGAATGAAGTCGCCAAACTGCGAGCTGCATATGCTGAGAAAAATTTCGTCCCAAGTTACCGTCGGATCGTTGACAAGAACATAGTTGTCATATTGTGTATACCTTGCTGCTTCCGACGGCGCATCACCCGTGAAATGCAGCAGATATTTATAGGTATCCCTGTTGCCTATGTGTTCCGCCGTGCTTTCATGCCACCTCAGCACAAAAGTCTCGCCGTCGTATTCCAGCAAATTGAAAACCAGCTGCGGGTACTTATCCTTCTGCTGCTCGTACAGTTCGTCGCTTATACCTTCTCTGCTCAGTGTGTAGTAATTTGCACACAGAACGATTGCGGGAGCGCCCTTGCTGACCTTTTCATAGAACGCATCCCATGTTTCTTTTCCGAAAACACAACCCTTGGTTTCGAAAACAACGGCATTCGATTTTTTCGCAAGTTCCAGAGCTTCATCCGCGGAGCAGACCGTTTCCAAAACCTGTTGGAGCCGCTGCTTTTCGCCGCTGTCAACGGCGGGAGCTTCCGTATGGCTTTCCGCTTGCTTTTCCGTCTGTTCCGGCTTGCCGGTGCACGCCGCAAACATTACAACCGACAAAATGACCAGCAATAAACACACGATTTTTTTCATTTTATTCTCCTTTCATTAACCTGCATTTGTGAGCAGGGTATATATGATGATAATTATCAGCAGCCCGAACCCGACTGCGGAAAACGCTGTCATTTTCTTATACGAAAGAATGCTTTCAATTCTCGTTCGCACTTTTGCTCCTCCAAATGCCGAAACAAACAGGCTTTTGCTTTGAACGCAGTTCAAAAGGTCAAGTGCGTACTCCCTGCGCTCATCTTCACTGTACTTTGCTGTTGCGGCCTCATCGCACGCAAGTTCAAGATCCGAAAGGAACGCTTTTAAAAAAATCCATGAAAGAGGGTTGAACCAGTGAACTGCCGCCGTCAAAAAGCCTGCCAATCGCCAGAGATTATCCAGTCTGCGAATATGTGTTTTTTCATGTTGCAGAATATGTTTGAGCTCCGCTGACGCAAACGACGTCGGCAAAACGATGCGCGGCCTGATAATGCCGTATACTGCGGGACTTTCCACTTTCGGAGACAGGAAAACATTCCCCTTAAAATGAACAGCATCCCGAATTTCATGCTTTGTTGCCGAATAAAGTATTGTCAATGCAAGAATCAAAGCCAATGCCGAAATTATCCAAACCAATGATGAGATTTCAAACACCTTGCTCAGAATATTGACCTTATACGCAATGGGGAAATAGCTGTCTGCAAGCATAAGTGTGTTTGTTACGGAAAAGGCGATATCATCCGCAGGCTGATAAATCGTTACGGTTTTTGTTGTCAGTTGCGAAATCAGTGTCATCAGGCTGTATCGGCTGTTCAGGCCGAAAGGCACCCACATGCGCACAAACGGAATTATCCACAAAAATACGGAAAATCTGCGCGGAACGGCTTTAATCTTTCTTGCAGCCATAACGATAAGCCCCGTAACGGAAGCCGTTATGCTCATATTAACTATCCAATAGCAAAACTCTCCGAGCATGGTCGTCACCTTTTTTCAATCAATCGTCGAAGTTCGTCTGTTTCGCTCTCCGTAAGCTTTTCATCCTCCAACAAAGCTGAAAACAGTGCTTTGCGCGAACCGCCGAAAACCTTGTTGAGCAGTGATACGGCCTCCTTTTTTTGCATTTCCGCCCGAGTAACCGTCGGAGTGCAGATGAATCCGGGCTCGTCACGGCGAATAAAACCTTTCGTTTCAAGTTTTTTTATTACAGTATAGGTTGTGTTCTTGTTCCAACCGATGGTGTCGGCAGCAATCAAACTGATCTCCTTTGCGGAAATCGCACCCCTTGCCCAAATTATTTCCATAACCTTCGCTTCACTGTCAAACAATTTTTCTCTCATTCTTTCGCCTCCGGACTATCTCTGTAGTCTATACTATCGCAATAGTCTGCAATTGTCAAGTTCTTTTTTCAAAAAGGCCGAGCGCTTCCGACACCTTTTTGAATTTTTCATCAATTTCGGCTTCACCGTCCAAATGCAGAACCCTGCACGAAAGCTTTTTCTGCCACTGATCATGTCTTGCCTTGCTTCTGATTTCCGCACCGCCGCTGTCGTAGGATTTTGCCCATTCAAAAAACTCAACATGCTGTCGGTACATATCCCCTCCCGGTTCAATGCGCGAACCGTAAATCGCCTGCTCTCTCTTCAGCAATCTTTCCATGCGCACACTCTGTTTCATTTCGATTCTTACAGCCAAAGTGAAACACGGAATCAACTCATCTCCCCAATCTGCAAGTGAACCGGATATAACGACATTTGCTGATTTATTGATATCATTTTTCATCAGTTCTATCCGCTCGTTCGCCGGACGTTTAAGCTTGAACGGAGGTTCCGTCGGAATCCAATAATATGTGTCCGTATCCATTAATGTATAACCCAATTCCGAACATATTTTTTGCCAAGCGTTGTTGTGCCCGAACCGGAAGCTCCGAAAATATGAATTACGTTCTTCATTTTTAGTTTCTCCATCAGTAATACTTGCTGTGACTTTCTATTATGATAGCACAGCTTTTGAAACGTTTCAACCGTGTACAGCAAAAACCGCCGCATCAAAACTGTCCGATGCGGCGGTGTATTCTTTTAATAAGTGAACCCGTGTCAACAGAGCCCGCAGGCATCGTTGGGTTATTCCCACTCGCCAAGTGGAAACGCAGTCTAAACTTTTTTGTATAGACCATTTGATTCCATTTGGCTTTATTTGATATCAATTATCCCAATCCTATGGGGTACCCGACTTTCTGCTATCAAAAAGCTATCGGGGGATGCTATCAACGTAAGTAGTTCTCAGTTTTTGTTTACGCTCATTGCAAGAGTGAAATACTACTTCTTATTTCATTCCACAATCGTTGCCTAATCTCAACCGCTGTATTTATTGAGACAATTCCGAACGAAGTTATTGGTCGATATTTAGAAGCTAATTGTGAATTATGATACTTCCAAATTGCATTTTCACTACCATTAACTCTACCTTGCAGAACCCAAACCATTTTAGGGGCGCTACTTCGAGAGGCAGCACTTATTTCACAGGAGTATTTACGAATAACCTCGGGCAAACTATGCTTTTTGATATTTGCTCTGGATGAGAACTTTGCATCAAATATCGCATACTCTTCGTCGTCCTCGGAAGAAGTAAATTTCAACACAAAATCCGGTGTGTAATAGTCTGGATTTCCTGCAGGTGGTTTCGTTGTTCTAAAAAGCGTGAGATCGTTTTCAAATTGAACCGCGCTTATAACCGGTTGATAGTACAGTGTAGCTTTTACTTCACCATTGCTAAGTCGATAAGTATTTGCAACATCCTTTTCGTTTTGATAATGCTCATCCGCTGAGACATAGTCAAATTTGAAAACGGGTTCTTTGACATTCGCCTTTTGATATCCGTTGTCAGCTAAAAGTTTCAGAAGCCGTAGCAGGCAATAATACTCAAAGAGTTTATCCAAAGTCTTTACTTGCAGAATTAGCCGCTCTTTTTCTAAGCTATACTCCCCGTACCGGAACCACCGAACTATAATTTCAAACACTTGTGCATAAGGCTTAATCTCGCAAAAAGTGTTTGTTTTTCTCGGCAAGGTATTCAGTGCTAACGGTTGGACATCAAATAATGATGAATACTGTTTGCCCACACTTTGAAGTGTGTCAATTAAGCAATTGAGCTTTTTCAATAGTAGTCTGCAAAATGAAATTTGCAAGGACTTGATCGTAATAATTGGTGCACGGTACTCTTTTGGAAAACTACCGTGAATTCTTGAAATAACGCGTTCCTCATTCAAAACGTCTCTATCAAATTCTGCGGAAACCTGCTTTGCGTTTAGCAATGCTGTGTTCAAAAAGCCGATGATAACTCTGTTTTCATAAACATTCCAGCTTTTTCGGCTTGCATCTGTTCTGACTTGATATGGTAAGAAGTTTTTATCATGAAACTGAATACCGCTTGTATATGGAACAGCAGCTAACTGATCTGCGTTCTGCAGTATCCAATTAAAACTATCACGAGAAACTTGCCTTACTTTTTCATATGGTACAAGCACTTCGGTACGCTTTATTGTATGCTTTCCTTGTGTTTTGAAGTATGCAAAGTTGTTCTTATAACACGCAATTACTTGTTCCAGTAATTGAATATAAGAACTGAGAGATTTATACGCATGCTTATTCCACTTTCCTGCATACAGGCTATTGCTTGCGCCTCGGTCTGCATTGGAAAAAATCCACTCTCCTACTTGTGCATCATCAAACGCAATTAGCTCTTGAAGAATTTTTTGTATATTTGAAGTATCTTCTTGGTTCTTGCTCATACACAATAAGAACTCAGAAAAGAGTTCCTTTGATACCCCGTTAGTAAAATTCATAATAAATGAAAGGGTAACAAGGTCATAGTGGAGCAAAAATGGCTGCTTAGCAAATAGACTCTCGTTATACTTTGTATAACCCTCAACTGTTTCAGTGTCAGGATTCAAAGCAATGCCTCCTACGCGTTCTCCGTTAACGCATACATCAATTGATTCGATGTCATTTTTATGGTACTTGTCACTTTGAAAGTATATATCGTAGCTTCCGTCCTCATAAACTGCCTCGCACTTTGAGAAATCAACGGAGGACATATCCATGAGACGGTCAGACAAATCAAGCGAAGTTCTTTGTTGCATGATTGGGCATGATAGAATACACTGCATCATAGATATGTCCTCCTTTTGTATGGTTGTTTTTAGCGGGAGAAGAACTGGTAGAAGCCCATATTGCTTTCGGCTATGCGTTTCATCCTTTTGAGATGTTTAGCGCTTATAGGCATATTCTGCATGGTACACTCCTTCAGCAAATCTTCGATCAACAAACGATAGTTTTCGCCATTACCGTTGATAGCCGGGAGAATTTTTTGAGAAAAAGCATAATCCAACGGTGCATATTTTGTGGCCGGAGTATCACGCTCCATACATCTACATCCAACTGCGCAATAGTTTTTGACCATCTTTTGATTGCGAGGCATAATTTGGAGCGAATGGTCTCGGAAAATTTTCTGAACAGCGTTCCACTTATTTTGAATCGCTTCATCAATTACATCATTTTTCCCAATACAAAATGCTGCTTTCATGGCGGCAAAAGATATCATATCTTCGAAATTTTCAATTTCTTCATCTGATTCGTCATCAATTCTCGTCGGCTCCAGCATAATAATCCAACTTCTATCTAAGAATCTTGGAGAAAGTTCTTCAGTTGTGTGATCAAAATTCACCGTCGCAAGGAAACGAAGATGGTCAGGCAGTTTGAAACTCTTTGAACCGCCGAGTGGAATAGTTCGATTAGAAATCGATCCAAAGTCGCAATTTCTAAGAAATGCTGCCCAATAGTGCTCTATGGGGCTAAGATTTGCTTCATCAAGAAGGATAACAAAGGGAGCTATTTCGGATTTATCGCGGTTGTACTCCTTATCCATCAGTTCAAAAGCATCAAAAACTTCTCCGTTGCTACGTTCCATCTTCTTGGATAGCGGATTGTAATATCCAATGAAGTCCTTATGAGAAGACCAACCTCGCTCAACAGAAATATCAACAAAGCGTCTTTGCTTAGCATTTGCCACTAAGCCCAACGCTTTAGCAAGAATATTGCAGAGCGAGGTTTTTCCCGTTCCAGGCTCTCCCGCAAATGTTGTAATAAATCCTTGCGTAATGCATATGAGATAATTGGCGATGTCGTTGGAAGAGACATCTCTATGGGCTTTATCACGAACAAAACCCAAAACGCGCTCAATAATGTCTTTATAATCCATTGACTCCGTATGTAGCGGAGCACTATTGAACTGAACTGGAGTTTCTATGGTAGGCTCATCCCCTATGCCACGCAAAATTTTATCGAGGAGTTTACTGTCAAGAATTCGAGCCGTTTGCGTTGCCCTATCGTTGAATGTTTTTAGTGTCGAGTCAAACTGTTTTTGAAGTTCATTATTGTCGATCACTTGTTGTTTATAACTGTCCTTTGCTTTATCCCGTTCGTTTTTTAGTTGGTCACGTTCTGCTATGAGCTGATCGATCTCTTCGTGAAGATCGACTTTCTCACTTAGTGCCTTATTTACAGCCTGTATTCTCTCAAGTTCTTGTGTTAATTCGGAAACTTTCTTGCTATCCTCTCCAGATTCTCTCTCTCTTGTTACCTCAGTGCTCTTTTGGAATGTGGCAATATTATCCTGCAGTGCTGCTTCTTGAATTTTTAACTCATCTACACGCCGCTGCACTGAAGAAATTTCGGTGATATTATTTTGAATCTGGTCAAAATAGTTGGTTACAACCTCCTCAGCCAGCAATTGCTTTATATTGGCATCTTCGAGAGCATATTGCACAATGGCCCTTACACACGCTTCTTTTTGTTCAGCGCTGTGCAACAGTGCTTGAATTTTCAAGATACGTTCTTCCGTAAACTGAATACTACCGCCGCTTTCAATCATCTGCTGTATGGTATCTTTTAGCTGGCGTACTTGTTCACGCGTGTATGAATTTTCTGTGCGAAGAGAATCGATAAAACTATCAATGAGTGTTCTCTCACTTATCCAATCAAAGTGGATAGCGCACTCCTCTGGCGTAGGGATAGAAGATTTGGGGATGAGAATAATGGCTTCTTCTTTATTCTGATCCTCAATTACTAAAATGTCATCATTATAATCTATTGCATTATATTCGCCAACGCTGTACTGGTAGTCTTTTAATCCGAGGAGCGTTGTAGTTCCTTCTTTCGTATCACATTCAAAAGGACCATACAGTTTTCCTTCATACCTAAGCAAAATTAGTGTAGTATAAATCGTACAGTCAGGCTCAGGTATTGAAGGTTCCTTTTGGTTTTGGAGCTTTTCAATGCTATTATTAACATCAATAATTTGATAAAAGCATTTTCCAGAAAATGAGTCAATCCAGATTTCGGATTTTGCTTTTCCATACTGTGGATTATATTTGAGGCTATACATATTGTTTCCATAATAATTGGGATCTGCATCTCCGTTAATCCTAATGTTGACTAAAGCCCCAAACCTTGAATACACATCTTCAGCACTTTCACCACCCTGAATTCGGACTTCAATTCTTCCGAATTTTGGAAAATCGTCAGAGTCTATGAGGTCATAATCAGCGCCTTTCATCAGAATACGGGGATAAACATAGCAGACTATGTTAGTGTCACCATAGTGGAAGTCTGCATTATACCAAAGCCATGCAAGAATGTTCTTTCCTTTGTACTGCTTAAAATCCATTTGTTTCTCCTCCTTATAATTTTGTTAATCCTCATTTGCCATAACGTCAACGATATCTCCAATATTGCAATCAAGAGCAATACATATTTTTGAGAGTCTTTCCATAGAGACAAATTCGTTTTTTCCCATCTTGGCAAGCACATTGAAGCTGATACCGGATGCGTCTTTCAAATCTGTCCGGTTCATTTTCTTATCGATCAACAGCTTCCAGAGCTTATCGTAGGAAATAGGCATTGCAATTCTCCGTTCCAAATTTAGACCAATGGTATTATAGCACAAAGCGACAATGTTCGCAAGATAATCTCATAAGAACGTGAGATGTTATCTACAAAGAAAAGGAGGCTGTCGCATTAAGCCCCCTTATTCTTAGATAATCTTAAAATGTTGTCGCTGGGCAATTCTGTAACACAAAAGTCCAACATTTTCAAGGCTTTTCAGCCTTTCGGGTATTATTCCCACTCGACAAATCCTATTATATGGGGGTGTATTCTCTGTGTTTTCATAGGCAAAATATTCGCAATTTTGTTAATGTTTCATCTGTTATTTTCGGCTGTTAATTTTCTTAGTATCAAAATAGTATCATAAAAGGCAGGGAAATGCAACAGAATTATGTGGAGCTCTACATAATTCCGGCACGGACGGACGCTGCCAGGCATAGCGGATAACAGCCTTGCAAAAGGCGTTGTATCTGCGCTGGATATACTCTTGGTAGGCTTTCTGGTCGTTCATGGAAATTCCCCCTCTCTGAATAATAGTGCAGGGCGGCAGCACTCCTTGCTGTCGCCCCTT
>OHCP01000282.1_pt1 | contig 21904 bp, 19 predicted proteins | sample 1566811 | NCBI WGS metagenome assembly OHCP01 (sample SAMEA3879591, study PRJEB24766) | human gut metagenome | biome: human-associated habitat; feature: feces | place: USA | collected 1985/1987
GCAGATCGGCCCGTGGGTGGGGTCTTGTTTTGCCCCCAATGCGGGAAATACGTTAAACAGCACACACGGCATAAGAGGAGATTCTGCTCGGACCGCTGCCGGATGAAATACTGGAACAGCCACCCGGATCTGATCCGGCGCATGGCGTATTACACGATCACCTGCCAGAACTGCGGAGAGGAGTTCCGCTGCTATGGGAATGCCCACCGGAAATTCTGCAGCCGCGCCTGCTATGACGCATATCGAAAGAGGGGGCAGCACCATGATGAGTAAAGAGAACGCGCTGGAGATCTGTCGCATGCGAAAAGAGGGCTACGGCCCTACGGCAATCGCGCGGCACTTGGGCCTGCCCGTGAGTACCGTGAAGGGGTATATCTACAGGCATTTCACCATGCGGGACGCCCGTTGCCAGTACTGCGGAAAGATCATCCGCGTGCCCAAACATCCGAGGCCGGGGAGCATCCTGTGCGGCTATTGCCGGGAGCGCTTCTTTTGGGGCTGAAAGGAGGAAAACATATGATGCCAGTGCAAACACATATGGCCATCGAGCAGATGCGGATGGATGGTCATGGTCCGACGCAGATCGCCCGTCGTCTCGGCCTGTCGGTGAACACCGTCAAATCCCATATCCAGCGTCACATGAATCCGGAGGCCAGATGCCCGGTCTGTGGAAAGGCTATCTATCCGGCTCCGGGCCGGAAGCAGAAAAAAATACTGCTCGGACCGCTGGCGCAGCCAGTTTTGGAATTATCAGTACCGGAAAGGAGATCGTCATGGAGCAGAAGTCTGATGCTTATTCGCCGGATAATCTGCTCCGTTATCATATGGCGCTGTCCTTTGTGGATCAGCTGGAGGCCGAAGTCTTTCTGGCCTGCGGAGACAAGGCCGCAATGTATGCGCTGATCGCGGAGAAGTTTGGAATCGAAAAAAGCAGCATTTTTGCCGTATAAAACTTGCTGTTCTGGCCGTTTAGAGTGATAGATACAGTACCCCAAGTTTGATACAAAGGAGGCAGACATGGACAGAGTAGTAAAACGGGTCCCGCTCACAAAAACGGCCCTTCCCAAACTGACGCGGGTGGCCGCTTACGCGCGGGTCTCCTCCGCGAAGGACGCCATGCACCATTCCCTGTCGGCACAGGTCAGCTATTACAGCAGCCTGATCCAGCGCCATCCCGGATGGCAGTACGCAGGCGTGTTTGCGGCGGTGGCCTGCGATCAGCTCATAGCCGCCGTCCTCCCGTGGCCGCGCCAGCGCGGGGACGAGGACGCCGTATTCCTTGACGCTTTCGGCGGTTTCCTGCATGGACGCATCCTCCCGCACCTGAAAGGGGTGATCCGGGAACGGATGCAGCTCAGAGAGCGGAATCTGAACAACTACTTCCTGCTGCGGTTTCGGCTTTTTGGATGGCGCGGGCTTTTTGCCCGGTTCCTTCTGCACGGTTTTTTCAGGCATTGTGTTCCTCCTGTCGGCATCTGATTTTGGGTACAAAAAAAGGACATTTCTTCTTTTCAGAGGAAATGTCCTGATTTCTTGGACGGGCTGACAGCCCGCCCAAACAGTATTTAGTTTTTGTCGTTACTATAACACCCCCTACGATATAACTACTTCGCGGCTCGATTTTTCGGTTTGGAAAAGGATGAAAAACCTTGCCAGATAACCGAAAACCCTTGATATACGGGGCTTTTCCGGTTTGTCGTAATTATACCGTAAGGGCATACATTCGCTACAAGAATGTGTGAGAGCGGTTTGAATGTCAAGGTCGTGCAGTCTGTGCTTGGTCACGCCGATGTAACGACCACGCTCGATATTTATGTGACGGTCACGAACGACCTGAAGAAACGAGAAATCACAGCCTTTGAAACATATTTGAAAACCGGAGCCAAGCAAATGGCAAATGTATAATATGGTTCTCTCCCCCCTTGCGGTCGCAAAATCTGCGATTGCAGGGGGATTTCTCTTTTTGCACATTTCTCTTATTTTGAGGTTTTTCTTATACTGTTAGCAGTACGCAGGAAGGGCGGCAACAGTATGGAAAACAGTTTGGCAAATAAGAAACCTTGGCTTGTAGCTGAATGGTCAGAAAGAAACGGCAGCATCTCACCGGATGATGTACCCTATGGTTCTAAAAAACTATATTGGTGGCATGGCAGTTGTGGCCATGAGTGGCAGGCCAGCGCAAAGGCAAGATCAAGCGGCGAGAATTGCCCGATTTGCAGTAACGCCAGAATCGTTGCGGGTATCAATGACCTTGCGAGTTTGAAACCGGAACTACTGAAAGAATGGTCGCCGAGTAATACTATCCAACCAACAGAGATCGGTGTTGGCTCTCATAAGAAAGTGCTTTGGATAGGAGCTTGCGGACATGAGTGGAGCGCAGAAATCCGAAATCGCGTCAGGGGAGCTGGTTGCCCCTACTGTTCGCACAATGCAGTCCTTCAAGGATTTAACGACCTTGCAACTGTACTGCCGCAGGTTGCAAAGGAGTGGTCGCCTCGAAACGCACCGCTCAAGCCAACACAGGTAACGCCTTATGCAAATCGGAAAGTTTGGTGGAAATGCGAACAGGGCCATGAGTGGTTTACGCTCATATCTACACGGGCTTATGGAAGCAAATGCCCTTATTGCAGCGGAATAAAATTGCTGAAGGGATTCAATGATTTAGCTTCGCTCCATCCGCAGCTCGCATTGGAATGGTCACAAAAAAACGGCACATTATTGCCGGAAGATTTCAACGAGCGCTCCACCAAAAATGTCTGGTGGAAGTGCAGTACCTGCGGACATGAGTATAGGGCGGTAATCAAATCCAAAGTTCATGGGCTAAAATGCCCGGTATGCACGAAAAACGCTTTGTTGCCCGGTTATAACGATTTGGCAACTACAGACCCGGAGCTGGCACAGGAATGGAATGCTGCCAAAAACACAAGAAAGCCCACAGAGATATCAAGACTGTCACAATACCCAGTTTGGTGGAAAGGCATTTGCGGGCATGAATGGAAGGATAAAGTGTTTCACCGCGCAGTTGGAGGAGCCGGCTGCATCTACTGCGAGAAAGTATTTCTTAAAGAGCTGCCATATCTGCTTGTAACGATGTATGCAAAGCAATATGGGCTTGCGACACGCACAGACGACGAAAAAATGATTGGGGCACGGATCGATGCAGTTATCCCGGAACTGCGGCTTGCGTTTGCCTTTTCTCAAAAAGGCACTGATAGAGAAGCCAAAGTCGCGGAGGTTCTTCACTTCCTGTGCAAAGCGAAAAGGATACAGTTATTTGTGATACGGCAGAAAGACCCGATTGCGCTTGCCACAGAAATCAAGCAAGCCTTCGCTAAGGCAAACCTATTTATAAATTCGGATAGTCAAAGGGATGTTGCCCATCTTCGGAAGCGATACTTTGCTCAAAAGAACAATGGAAACTAAAAAGAGGAACTGCGACTTGCAGTTCCTCTTAGTCCTTTTGATTCGTTTTTACTGCATGGGCAAGTAACATGTTGAGTGCGTCTTGCTTTGCTCGCTCATCTATACTATATTAAATTATACTACCGGAAGAAAGTTTTTTGAGGATCAGCCTGAATTACTCAGGCGATATGAACGCAACGAGGCACGATATATCTTGCAGCTTCCGAAGAACTATGATACAATAAACATAAGCTTCGGCATTGATAAGAATGAGATGAAGCGGCTGGTGATTGCCCTTGCCGAGCTTGATCTGACCATAGATGAATGGCTCTGCTTTAAGATGAACGAGTTGGTTCTGGCCGACAGACTATCCAAGGAAAATAGAGGCGAAAAATAAGAAATTATGCGTTACTATGTTGTCTCCGATATTCACGGCTACTATACGCAGATGAAATCTGCACTGGAAAAGGCAGGCTTCTTTTCCGATACAACTCCTCATAAGTTGATTATGCTCGGAGATTTATTTGATCGAGGGCATGAGGCGAAACAGCTTCAGCAGTTCATATTGGAGCAGATGGAGCAAGACAAGATAATTCTCATTCGTGGAAACCATGAGGACTTATTTGTGGAGCTTGTGACCACGGATGCGGGGATGCCATATAGCTATCACAAATCAAACGGAACTTATGATACTGCACTCCAGTTAACGGGCTTTGATCCAGTGATGGCAGCTATACGCCATTATGATTTTGTCGATGCAGCGAAAGACGTACCGTTTTACAAAGAGATTATCCAAGCGATGCTTGATTACTTTGAGACGGAACACTATGTTTTCACGCATGGCTGGATACCAAGCATTCCGAACAGGGATAAAAGCTACAGCTATATTTCTTCTTGGAGAGAAGCAGGCCGTGAGCAATGGAATCAAGCAAGATGGTTCAATGGCATGGATGCAGCACAGACCGCAGATGAGAATAAGACCATTGTTTGCGGACACTGGCATACTTCGTATGGCCATAGCAAATACGAACACAAGGGGACCGAGTTTGGAGAAGATGCGGACTTCTCTCCCTATTATGGTCCCGGAATTATTGCCATAGATGCCTGTACAGCGTTCAGTGGAAAGGTAAATTGTCTTGTGGTGGAGGATTAACGGCGTGGCGTAGTACGGGATTGAACTTTGCATATCCGTTTATAACCACGCTTTAGACGGGCACAATATAACGAGTGAATGTAAGCAGAGTATTGAAGTTTTTTCTGGATTCCTTACGGGACGACCTGAAACCCATTGAAATTCTGAGAGTCTACCGTTATAATATTAACTACAATCTTTCGGAGGTGCGAAAGGTTGGAGTTGCACCACATACACCACTTGGAGCACCACTATGATGTATGCTTTCAGCAGGGAAATGTACAGAGTTATCACACACGGGAAAATGTGACCTGTAAGCAAAGCACAGTATTGACAAGGCTTCTACACAGCTATTCCATGTGAGGAATCTCTTCCCCACAATGAAGCCCATTGACTGATTCGACGCACGCCGCGCCGAGCATTTTAAAGCAATTCCGCAACAGTTGATTGAATCAATAAATCCCGCCCGAGGCAAAAGCTTCCGGCGGGATTTGATTTATGCATTGACGATATTTAGCAGCGTACGCTGAATTCGAATCAAAAAAGTGACCGCTTTTTTTGCAAACTGCGGATAACTTTCATGGATTTTGCGTTCAACTCAGGCGGAGCTGTTCAGCCTGCACGGCGGGCACTCCGTGCACGGGGTGCGGCAGCGGGGCTTTATCGTTTTTCAATTGGGTAACATACCTCGGTTATGAACTCTTCGGGGTTGGAAGTTTCGTGCGGATTGACGTGATAGATATTAAACATCGGGCCGTTGGGGCGGCATCCGGTGGTGGCGATCCATTCAAGGATAGCTGTGTTGCCCTCCCCCATCTGTTCATAACCGCCCTTGCAGGTGCAGCTTACAACGGTAACTTCGGGCAGGGTGCGAAAACGGACATGTTCGGTGTCGGCATAACTGCCTTTAACGGTTTTCCATGCTTCAACTTCAACGTCTTTTTCTTTATACTCGCCGTCAAGAAAAGTTACTCCGCAAAGACAGGGATCGGCGGGAACAATGTTCAGCGGTGCGGTTTCTTCGCAGAGCACGGACCAGACCATGCCCTCGTCCTCATAATGGGGAATGACCGTGCGGAGCGTTGCGGCATAGCGCGCGGGGAAAGTCTTTATTGTGGGATCATATTTCATTTTTTCTTCCTTTCTCAATTTGCTTTTTGCAATATCGATCAGCTTCAGCTTGTACTCCGTTTCGGCAAGGGCGGCGCAAAGCTCCGCACGGCGCACTTCAAAAAAGGCGTCAAGCGCGGCATTGTCGCCGTCGAGCTGCATGATGCGTATGATGTCCGCAAGCGAAAAGCCCATGTCCTTTAGGGCTTTTATCCTGCACATCGCGGGAAGCTGCTCTTCCTTGTAATAGCGGTAATCCGTGAAACAGTCAATTTCGGCAGGCTTCAGCAGACCGATTTCGTCATAATGCCTGAGCATCCTGACGCTGACCTGTGTCAGTTTTGAGAATTCTCCGATTTTCAACATTGTGGCGGCACCTCCGCGTTTTTTGAGCTCACGGTCCTTATAAGCCTTCACATTATGGCAGAGTCAACAGGGACGACCGTGAAAGAAAAATATATTGTACGGATTCGTAACGCATTACTCCCCCGACGCCTCTATTGCATTAAGGAAACTCGGCATCAACGTTTATTTTGCAGAGATTTTCTAACGCAACAAAGGGTCATCCGCGGTTTGGACGCAAATGCGGATAACCCTTTGTGTGAAGAATCCCTGAAAAAACTTTAAATCAAAGATTTCCTGAAATGTTAACTTGATAATTAAGGAAGCTCCGATATAAGGCTTATTTTGCGGAAGAAGCCAACAGATTTAAGCCTTTTCTTCGCAAAAAGTCGGATTACTCGGAGGTTCGTTGATTCAACCGGGGACGGTCGATTATCAATCCCTTTTTGCCCGTGCGGCGGCTGCTGCACCGCCGGCAAGCAACAGGATTCCGACAGCGGAAAGCCCAACGGTGCCGGTTGCGGGAACGGGTGCGGGGGTCGGCGTTGGATTCGCGGGAGTGTCCGTGGGCGCGACCGTAGTTTCGGGCGCCTTGCAAAATCTTGCGGTCAGGCTGCATTCGGAGTCTGTGGAGAAAGTGAATTCGGCGGATTCGGAGAGCTTTTCACCGCCGGAGCCGTACCAGCCGTCAAAGGCAAAGCCCTCGGCGGGAACGGCGCTCAGAACGGCTTGGGCGGAAAGGGATTCCTGAAAATTACCGTAGTCGTCAACATAGGGGGTCCTTTGTCCGTTGAAAACAGCGCCGATGAACCCGCTGCCGTCCGTTTCAATTGAGAGGCTGCCGTCAACATAGCTTGACGGAATGCGCAGAGCGGTGAGCTGCGTGTTCGAACAATCAAGGAGGTTGATGTCGCAATCGTCGTTTAAAAGAAGTTCGGTCACGGCATTGCCGGAGCAGTCGAAATCCACAAGTCCGCTGAATGCGCGCAGATCGAGACAACCGGAAAATGCGTTGTCTGCAATATGCAGAACGAGCATATTTTCGGATTCCGCAACAACGTTGGGAAGCGAGTCGAAGCCGCAGCCGTTGGCGCGGAAACTGCATAAATCGTCCGCCTTGAGGCTGAGCGTGTCGGCAGTTGTGCCGCTCATGGCGATGCTGCCAAATTCCCCGCGGGAGGTGAGCTCAAGCTTTTTAATCGAGCCGAGATTTTCAACGTTGATATTGCATGCGGATATCGAAAGCTCCGTGAAGCTGTTGTCGTTGAGATAGATCTCATCAAGCTGATTAAACAGCGAACCGTCGAATGAGGTCAGCCCCATGCGCCCAAGGTCAAGCACCGTAACCTCGGGATGGTTATAAACGCATTGCTCCACGGTGGCTTGGCTCATGGGGCAGCCGGCAAGGGCGATTGTGGTCATGCTGCCTGAAGAGGTAAGGTCGATTTCGGAAACGTTCGTGCCGCAAATCGAAAGAACGGAAAGCATGGAGCAGTCCGAAATGTCGAGTTCATTGAGCGGGCAGTTGTCCGCATTCAGAATTTGCAGCGAGGTGCATCCGGAAAGGTCAACGGCGGAAACATCCGCATTATAGCAGGCGAATTCCGCAAGCATCGGATTGTGGCTCAGGTCAATTTCGGAGATGCGGTTGCTGTTCGGCATTTCCCAATCTTGATTTTCGCAGCGAAGGCTTTGCAGCTCCGAAAGCATGGAAACGTCCAGCGCGGTGAGGCTGTTGTTGGAGCAGTCAATCTCCGTAATATGGGGATTGGAGCTGAAATCGAGACTCTCAAGCCCGTTGCCGCTCAGCGCAAGCGCGCCGAGCTCGGAAAGCCCCGAAAGGTCGATCTGCCGGAGGTCTTTGTTGTAGCAAACCCAGAGAAAATAAAGGCTGCTGCATCCGGAAAGGTCGATTGACTTAAGCTCATCATAAAATGCGGAAACCAGAAACAGATTCGGACAGTTGGAAACGTCCAGTCGTTCGACACAGGTGCTGACGAGGCTCACGCTCCCGAGCATTTCGCAGCCGGAAAGGTCAAGTTCCCCCACCGGCCCGACTTCATCGGCAACGTTGCTCTGAATGGCAAGATGAGACGAAAAGTCCGCATCAAATATGGAGAGCCTGCCGTCCTCCGTCCATCCGACGGAAATCCATGTTTCGGGATCGTTCGCATCATAGTCCGCCCAAAGCTTTGTGCCGTTTTTAACGCCGTTGGAATCGGCAGTTTCAAGAAAGCTCAGCGCGGCGTTAAGGTCGTGTTCGTTATAGAATTCGGAGTTTGCGGAAGGCTTTTTGGCGGAAAGTTTGGGCGCGGTGCGGTTTGCCGTGCGTCGCGCGGCGCTTTCGTAAAGGCGGGGGAGCTGTTCGGTCGCCGAATAAGCAGGCTCTGCGGCAATGCTGCCGTGCTTTGCGGAGAGCAAAGGAAAAACGGCTGCAATGAGGGCGACGGCCGCCGCTAAAAGGGCGGCGGGAAGGCGGGTCTTTTTGTTCATAACGATAATCCTCTTTGTTAATTTGCAAACGCCATATGTTTGAAAAAAATAAAACATACGAGTGGTTGCTAATACAAATATACTCCGTTTAGGCAAAAAAGTCAATAGCAATTTTAATCTTTTTATGTTATTATTCTAATCAAACAGTTCGGACTGTGAATTTGGAGGAGGAGAGGAAAGCAAATGATTTATCGCGAGCCGATACCGTTGCTCGAAGCGTTTCATTTTTTTCGTGCGCAAAAATTCGGATTTTCGTTGAAGGATTATCTTGATAATCTGATTAAGCGGCATCCGACGCATGAAAAGGAGTATGATGAATATTTTGTGCATTTGTTTGCGGTTTACGAGGCGCTTGCGGGAGCAACGGTCGATGATGAAATGACGGACGTGCTTTTCGGTCCGCTTTCAACAAAGGGTCGCAGAGCTTCAAATCGCGGCCGCGGAGACTGCATTGCAGAGCTGTTGATTGAAGAGGTAAGCGTGTTCTGCCGTGAAGACCCGTTTGCCGTCATTCGCGGCAGACCCGAAAATGTGCTTTGGCAGCGCATTGCGGCGGCGGTTTGCGGTGATGCGGAGGAGGATAAACTTGACAACGGGGACGCCGAAGACCTCGGTTGCTACAACACGGTCGAGAGCGTGCTGCGCATGATCAACGGGTCAAAACTGTCACGCCGTTCCAAGCTTGACCTTATCGATTTAACTTTAACACGCGATAAATACATCGATGCTTTTGAGGCTGCTTTGACGTCGGCAGCACGAACCTTTTCGGAAAACAGAGCGTTGTGGCTGCCGCTTATAAGTGTGTTTGCGGACTCATATTCGAATGAAGGCGGAGAGGAGAAGATTCTCGACGAGTTGCTGCATTTTTCGGACGAAAGGGTTAAGGATATTGTAATTTACCCGAGTGTGGTTTCGTTTTCGTCCTACTATATAGATGTTGACGCGGAAAGCGGGCTTTGCAGCGTTGATCTCGGCGTTTTATACAGGCATTTTGTTGAAATAAGCAGGCAGCAGTTCAACTCCGCAGCCGAGGTGTCGCGGATTATGAGCTATCTCGGCGATCAGACGAAATTCAATATTTTTTCGGAAATCGCAAAAAAGCCTGCCTACGGACGCGAGCTTGCGAAGCGGGTCGGCCTTGCCCCGTGTACCGTTTCACAGTATCTGACAAGCCTTAACGGCACGGGGCTGCTGGATTCCCATGCCGTCGGCAAAAAAATAATCTATTCCGTGAACAGGCAGCGCGTGGATTCGTTTATTGCGGAGCTGCAAAAAATACTTCACGGCGAAACGGAGTGACGGGATTTTACAGCGCGAAAGCGTTCAACGCTCGTTCAAAATTTCCGAAAAGCTCCGAGTTAAAGTCCGTTTCGCAAAAAACGGATTATTCGGATGTTTCCTTAAAAACGAATATCAAAAACAAAAAAGTTATCCGCGGTTTATGATTAAATTGCGGATAACTTTTGCTCAGAATCGAACCGGTGCCGAAAAGCGGCACAATGTTTCGGGTTTCGAACGAAATAAAATCTGAATGCTTACAGTTTTATCAGCTCATATTCCTTGCTGCCGAACCCCAACTCCGCTGCGGCATCAATCGTGTGTGCGCCGTTGCGGCTTTCAATGCGCTCAAGCAAATGATCCCTGCCGGGGTCGTCGGAGGCATAAACAAGGTCAAGACATGCGCGGTCGACAGCTATCGGGTCAAGTGATGCAAGAATTCCGATATCGGCCATGCAGGGATCTTCCGCAACGGAACAGCAATCGCAGTCAACGGACATATTCTTCATGACGTTGATAAAAACCATATTGCCGTTGAAATGACGCACGACGGCTTCCGCCGCGTCGGCCATGGATTCAAGAAACGAGTCGTGGTCGCCTGTCCAAATCTTCTCCGGCTCGCCTGCACCGTGGATATATGCCTTGCCGTAGGAGGAGGCGCAGCCAATGGAAAGCTGCTTCAGCGCGCCGCCGAACCCGCCCATCGGATGCCCCTTGAAATGGGAAAGCACAAGCATGGAGTCATAGTTAAGCATGTTTTTGCCGACCTGAACCTTTTTGATGCGCTTGCCGTTCGGAATCAAAAGCTCGGCATCCGGCCCTTCCGCATCCATAATGTCAACGGTGAAATGCTTGCTCCAACCGTGTTTTTCCATGGTTTCACGGTGTTTTTCGGTTGTGTTGCGTCCGCCGTCGTAGGCGGTGTTGCATTCAACCACGGTTCCGTGCACATCATTGACGACGGGCCGCCAAAATTCCGGTTTCAAAAAGTTTTGATTGCCGGGTTCGCCCGAATGCAGTTTTACGGCAACTTTGCCGGGAAGAATTCCGCCGGGCAGGTCATTCGATGCCGCATGAAAAAGCTCAACCACCTTTTCAGCTGTGATTTCGGAAGAAAAAAACACTTTTGATTTCATTTACGAGACTCCTTACAATGGATAAATTAAAAACTGATTAGCAATAATTTCATCCGCTTCCTACTATTCTGTTCCGCATTTTCAAATTTATTCCGCTTGAATGCTTGCCTTGTAGCGGTTCAGCTTGACTGCATCGTCAATCTCAAGATCGTTTGTGCCGCTGAGTGACTCAAGGTGATGCGTGAATTCGTGCCGCAAGATGTGCCGAACCTCGGCCTTCAGCTTTTCGTCCGGCAAATTCCCGTAACTGCGCAAAATCGAACCGCCGTACAACACAATGCTCCGTCCCATCTGCGGCGAGTTCCTGTATTCACCCAACACAAGCAGCGGTTTTTTCGGATCGGATTGCGGGTGCGCTTTTGTAATCGGAGAAAGTATGATTCCTCCGTTCAGCTCACGGTAAAATACCTGCGGAAGCTCCTCTGCCGCTTCATCGGCAAATATGCGCAGCTTGTCCAATCGTTCGGAATAGGTCGGTGTGCGCTTTGCCGCACATGCTTGCGGCGCAGCTGACGAAATGTTCGGATTAAAAACCTTCTCTCCCGAACAGGTTTGCGGCGCGGCGGAAAAAACATTGACATTTATGTCTTTTTGCTCCAAAGCTATTCCTCCGTTTCCTCTCAGCATCGGAACCGGCACTGCACGCAAATTTGTAAATCACTTGCAGATTGCATTGCCCAATGACGGCTCCCGATTGCATTGTACATCATATTTAAGAATATTTCAAGTGAAAACGAAGGATAATTCGATTTGGTTCGAACACCGCAATACAGATAAAATTAATATATTATCGCAGCGGAACATAAAAATGTACAGCAGCGTTTTATCATATCGAATTGAATATGTCTCAATGAAGGAATAACGCTGCCCGAAATATAAAAAAATGGATAAATACGCAATAAGCGAAGTCAATATTTGCAGTGAACAGAAAGAATGACGCTGAATGTCATATGTTGCTTTTTTTGACGGATAAAGGTATAATATAACCGATTAAAGGGCAATTGCAGAATGCTGCAATGAAATTGTACGCAATGAGAGGTAAAAAATTTGAACAGATTATCCAAGGAGCTTGCAGCGGCGGTTGCAAAAAGTGACAGAGAGAACGGAAACGACTGGCTGCCGTTTTGGATGCATTCATTTGACACGGCGGGCATTATGGAAAAACTCGCACAAAAGAGATTGCCGGAAAGCATTTCGGATTACCTTTGCGCTGAATGCGGCGGCAGGGAAAAACTCTTTTCAACACTGAAGTTTTGTGCGCTTGTGCATGACATCGGAAAGGTCACCGTCGTTTTTCAGTCACGTATACGTGACGCGGTTGAGTTCTCCCCCTTTGCGGAATACGTTGATCTTCCGAAATCGGGCAGTTTTGAAAGGATTTCCGAAACGCCCCATGCGCTTGCAAGCGAGGCGATACTTTTAAAATTCGGCTGTTTGAGAGGAATTGCTTCAATCGCGGGGGCGCATCACGGAAAGCCGACGGCGCTTACGGCGGATGTTTGCAATCAAATTGAAGGGGGATACAAAAACCCCGATAATTTCTACGGACGCGGAATGAAATACAAATCTCTCTTTGACTCACTTTGGAAGGAATGGATCGATTTTTCGCTTGAATGTGCCGGCTTTTCCGAATTAAGCGACCTGCCCGATATGGCGGTTCCCGCGCAGGTGGTTATTTCCGGAATGCTGATAACGGCGGACTGGATCGCAAGCAACACAACATATTTTCCGCTTATATCGGCCGACCAAAAAGGCGAATTCGGCGATTATCCGAAAAGAATCGAAAATGCATGGACAACGATCGGGTTCCCGAATATGTGGGAATCAAAAGCGCGCTTCGGACTGGATGACGAAGCATTTAAAGAACGATTCGGATTTTTGCCGAACCCGACGCAGGCGGATATCATTTCAACCGCAACGGATGCAGAGTCCTCGGGAATCTACATAATCGAAGCCCCTATGGGATTGGGAAAGACGGAAGCGGCACTTGCACTTTCGGAAATACTTGCCGCAAGAGCCGGCGCAGGCGGTATGTTCTTCGGAATGCCGACGCAGGCAACTTCAAACGGAATTTTTCCGCGGCTTGAAAAATGGGCAGGCGGGTTGGCGGAGGATGAGCAAACCCTTTTGGCGATAAAGCTTGCGCACGGCAATGCCGCTCTGAATGAGGACTATCGGGAGCTGTTCACCGGGCACAGCAATTTGAACATCGAGTCGGACAGCGGACTCATTGTGCACGACTGGTTTTCGGGAAGAAAGCAAACCCTGCTTTCGGATTTTGTTATCGGAACGGTCGATCAGCTGCTGATGGCGGCACTGAAGCAAAAGCATGTGATGCTGAAACACTTCGGTCTTTCCGGAAAAGTGGTCGTTGTTGACGAATGTCACGCTTACGACGCCTATATGAGCAAATATCTTGATATGGCGATACAATGGCTTGGAATTTATAAAGTTCCGGTGATTATTCTTTCGGCAACGCTTCCGGCGAAACGTCGTGCGGAGCTTGTTGAGGCGTATGTCGGACGGGGACTAAAGTGCATCGATGACGCGTGGAAGAGCAGCCTTGCTTATCCCCTGCTGACGTACACGGAGAAGAATTTTGTAAAGCAGAAGGCGCTTTCCTTTAGCGGTGAACAAAAGGAAATCTCCGTTAAAACGATTTACCGCGATGAAGTAACTGCGCGGGCAGGCTATGCCGCCGAACGCGGCGGGTGTGTGGGCGTGATAGTCAATACCGTGCGAAAAGCACAGGAAATTGCGGCTGAATTGCAGTCCGCTTTCCCGAAAGCCGAAGTTATTATCATGCATGCGCAGTTCATAATGACGGATCGTGCGAAGCGCGAGGAGCAGATACTTAAGCGTGTGGGCAAACACTCCACCCCGGAAAGCAGACGCGGACTGATAATTGTCGGAACGCAGGTGCTTGAACAATCGCTTGACCTTGATTTTGATCTTATGATAACGGAACTTTGCCCGATGGATTTGCTTTTGCAGCGCACAGGCAGGCTGCACCGACATAACAGGGTTCGTCCGCAGGGACTGGAAACGGCAAGCTGCTTTGTTCTTGATGAAACGGATGACAGTTTTGATTCGGGAAGTGCGGCGATTTACGGTGATTGGCTGTTGATGCGGACGCGGGCATTGCTGCCGAACAAATTGACGATTCCGAGCGATATTCCGCTGCTCGTTCAGCGTGTATACGATGAAAACGATGACCGAATGCTTGGAGAGCTGACCGAGGGGATGGAAAGTGCGCAAGAAGAATACGTGAAAAAAACAAAGAAAAAAGAGCGCAATGCATGCAATTGGTTGATTGGAAAACCGTCCGAAAGAAAGGGGAAATCGCTTGACGGCTGGCTGGATAACGCCATTGGCTTAAGCAGCGAACAGGCCGGCGAAAGAGCCGTGCGTGACGGAGACCCATCGATTGACGTAATTGCACTTATGCGCGATGCGGAAGGGCAGATACACACCGTTTCGGATGAATGCGAGCGGGTCATACCGGCGGACAGGCCGCCCTCAAGGGAGGAGGCGTTGCTCATTGCGCGGCAGAAGCTCCGCCTTCCTGGATTTTTCGGCCGACGGTGGAATATCGACAGCACGATTACGCAGCTTGAGAGTGAAACCAAAAGCAATTTTTCCGCATGGCAGGATTCGGCGCTGCTGAAGGAGGAGCTTGTTCTGCTTTTCGATAATGAGCTGAATGCGGTGCTTGGCGAAGTGCGGCTGCATTATGATATAAAAACTGGATTAACATACGAAAAGGAGTGAAATGATGAAGGAAATCGAATTCAATCTGCTTGACGAAAAATGGATACTTGCGCGGAAAAGCGACTGCACCGTTGATGAGCTTTCACTGACGGATGCGCTGCTGAAGGCTCATGAATACGTTGAGCTTGCGGGCGAGCTGCCGACGCAGGATGTTGCGGTGCTCCGACTGATGCTTGCGGTTTTGCACACTGTTTTTTCAAGATACTCACCGGACGGCGAGGAGTGGCCGCTCGAAGAGCCGGAGGATGCGGAGGAACGCTGGAAGGAGCTTTGGACCGCCGGTCGGCTGCCCGAAAAGCCGATAAGGGATTACCTTGAGTCCGTACACGAAAGGTTTTGGATTTTTCATCCGGAAAGGCCGTTTTATCAGGCGTTATCGGTAAACACGGATGAAACAGCGTCCGTTTTCTCTGCGAGCAAACTCAACAGCGCTATAGCCGAAAGCAACAATAAACCGCGTCTGTTCGCGGCGCGTTCGGGAGAGGAAAAGGAACGGCTAACAAATTCGGAAGCTGCAAGGTGGCTTTTGCACGTTAATGCATTCGACGATTCTTCAAACGAGAGAGGCAAAAGCAAAAAAATCAATGCCTCATCCGGAAAGAAATTAGCGGGAATCGGATGGCTTGGAAACCTTGGAATTATTGCAGTACACGGCAAGAATTTGTTTGAGGATCTTTTGCTGAATTATATAGCTTTGAATTACGGCGGTAACAGCGTTTGGGAAGAGGAGAAGCCAATTTGGGAGGAGAAAGTCCGCAGCAGGCCAAGAGTTGAAATCGCCATGCCGGATAACCTTGCGGCGCTTTACACTCTTCAGTCAAGGCGAGTAATGTTGGTTCGCAGTGAGGGCTTTGTTACGGCGTACAGAATATGCGGCGGAGATTTCTTCACAAGCGAAAATGCTTTTTTGGAGCCAATGACGATTTGGCGGGTCGATCGTGAAGCCTCAAAAGGTGGCAATGAGGTATGTAAGCCGAAAGCGCACAATTACGCAGCGCAGATGTGGCGAGAGTTTTCCGTCTGCTTCGATTTCGGTGACGGAAATCATACCCCGGGAATCGTTGGATGGATCAACTATATAAAAAAAGAGGGACTTATTGACAAAACGAGATTGATAAGCTTCCGAATCTGTTCCGTTCAATATGATACCATGAAGAGCTGCTACACAAACATCCTCTCCGACTCCCTGACATTCCACACGGATCTTATCACAGAGGTTGGAGAACATTGGCGGGACAAAATCGAAACCGAAATCCAAAACTGCGGTGAAACTGCCAAGGAAGTTAAAAACCTTGCCGTCAATATTGAAATCGCAGCCGGCGCGGACGATGAATCTGCAAAGAAATGCGCTGCCGTTGCACGCGCACAGGAGCAGTTCTATTATGAAATTGATGCGCCGTTCAGAAGCTGGCTTGAGTCGATCGATCCGACTTGGGCGATCAGCTCGGAGCAGGAGCGCGCAGCCATCCGAAGGTGGCGCGAAACAGCAAAACGAATCGCATTGCGCATCGGTCAAGAGCTTGTTGAATCGGCGGGCACGGCGGCAATTGTCGGCCGTGCGGTAAAGGATAAGAATGATAAAGAAAGGTATTATTCCGCTCCCGACGCCTATCGTTACTTTAAGGTCAAATTGAATGAAATTTATCCGAAGGAGGAGAACAATGACTGAAAAAGAAATAAGAATCACCGCTTTCATGAAGCGAAAGCTCGAGCGGCTTAAGACGCTGCCCGAGAATCAGTGCCGAGCGGAGCTTGCCGAACTGCGGCACGGAATCGGACACGCCCCCGGGGAGCTTCCCGCAATTTGGGGAGCATTCCTGACCGATCTTCCGGAGGAGTTTTATCGGAATGACGGGAACGCTTCGCCCGCGGAATGGGCGGTTTACACCGCATTGACCATGTTTGCACTGCATCAGCAGGGGCATGATTTCGGGTCCGAATGGATGAATGTGGACGGAATGAAGTTCGGGGCTTCGGTGCGAAAACTTGCCAAGGACGAGGATGAGTTGAAGCGCATACGCGCCAGATTCAACAAGATCGCAACGGCATCGGATCTGCCCGAGCTCAACCACCATCTGCGCGGCGTGATAAATCTTCTCAGCGGCAACGGTATAAAACTCGACTATGCGGATCTTGCCGTTGACCTGTATAATTACAGCTATGCGGAAGGAAGAACAAAAGTAAGGCTCAAATGGGGACAGGATTTCTGCCGCCAAATAAAAAATGATGAAAACTAATGTGGAAAGGAACCAAAACTATGAAAAACAGATGCTATCTTGATGTACACGTACTCCAAACCGTTCCGCCGAGCTGCGTCAACCGCGACGACACCGGCAGCCCCAAAACGGCGATCTACGGCGGCACGACCCGTGCGCGCGTTTCCTCACAGGCGTGGAAACATGCAATGCGCGAAATGTTCCGCGAAGAACTCATTGAACCGGATATGCTCGGGGCGAGAACAAAGAACGTTATAAGCATGGTTGCAGAGGAGATTCTGAAACTGAACCCCGATGCGAAAGCGGCGGAACTTGCGGAAAAAGTGCTTACAAGCGCCGGCGTGAAATTTAAAGACGATAAGAAAGGTGAAACAAAGGATAAAAAGGCGGAAGCACTCTTTTTCATGAGTGCGGCACAGGCAAAAGCACTTGCCGAGATCGCAGTTTCCGAAGGCACGGCTGATAAGGATGCCTGCAAAAAAGCCCTCAGGAACAACCCCTCCGTTGATATTGCGCTTTTCGGGCGAATGGTTGCTTCCGAAGCAACTTTGAATTGCGACGCCTCCGCGCAGGTTGCGCACAGCATTTCAACCCACACCGTGCAGAACGAATACGATTATTTCACCGCCGTTGACGATCTTGCTCCGGAGGATAATACCGGCGCGGGTCACCTCGGAACGGTGGAGTTCAACTCCTCAACGCTCTATCGCTATGCAACGGTCAACCTTGTTGAGCTTTCGAATGCCCTCGGGAAACAGGTCACGGCGGAGACAGCGGCAAAATTTGTTGAAGCGTTTGTTCGATCAATGCCCACTGGCAAACAGAACACCTTTGCAAACCGCACCCTTCCAAGCATGGTCTATGTCACAATTCGGCGCGATCAGCCCGTTAACCTTTGCGGTGCGTTTGAAAAGCCCGTTTCGGCAAAGAACGGCGGTTATTCGGAAGAATCCGAAGAAAAGTTTGTTGAATACGCAAACAAGGTTTACGGCAAGTACGCCTCTAAGCCCGATTGTGCATTTGCAGTCGGTGAAGCCGTCGGAGAGCTTGCGGAATGCATGAGCCTCGACAGACTGCTTGGGTCGGTTGCGGAGTGCGTTAAGGAATATCTCGGCGAGAGCGAGGGCATGTAATGGCTGTTTTGCTTCTTCGGCTTTCCGCTCCGCTGCAAGCGTGGGGAACCGAAAATTCAAAATTCGAGATCCGAAAAACGGGAAGGGAACCGTCAAAAAGCGGCATTGTGGGCTTGCTTGCAGCGGCACTCGGCATTCGGCGAAACGAGCCGGAAAAGCTCCGCGAGCTGAATGCGCTGCGAATCGGCGTCCGCATTGACCGCGCGGGAAAGCTCCTTCGGGATTTCCATATGGCGCATGCAGAAAAGACTTCATATCTTACCGAACGTTATTATCTTTCGGATGCCGTCTTCCTTGTCGGATTGGAGGGAGAACGGGAACTTTTGGAGCGCATTGAATTCGCGTTATCGCATCCGGTGTTTCCGCTGTTTTTGGGCAGGCGTTCCTGCCCTCCGACGCTGCCGATCGTTCTTGACGACATTAAGGAGGACGGGCTGATTAAAGTGCTGCGGACGTATCCGACGCTTGACGATTCTTCACGAATGAAGTACAATATGACAGCGCACATATATGCGGATTATTCGGAAGATGATGAGCAGAATTCGGATGCGGACGAACCGAGAGTGATCGGACGTGAAGCGCGGCGTGACCTTGCGGTCTCGTTTGACCCGCGCTGCCGTAAACATACCTATCGCACTGTTGCGGCGTATGAATCCGTTAACAAGGCGGAGAAGGATACGGACGCAGCGGAGCATGACGCGTTTGCAGAATTGGAGGACGCAGATGTATCTTTCGAGAATCAAGCTTAACACACAGAAACGCGAAACAATGAAAGCACTTGTCAATCCGCAGCAGATTCACGGTGCGATTGAAGTTTTGAACGGAGAACCGTCCGAAGCTTCCGATGCCGCGGATGAAAAAAATCGTGCGCGCAGTCTTTGGCGCATAGACACGCTCGGCGGGGAGATGTATCTGCTCGTTTTGACGCAGGACAGGCCAAAGCTGTCCCGTGCGGCGGAGCAGCTGGGTTACGGCGGAATTAACGTTGAAACAAAATCATACGATCCCCTGCTTGCACGAATTGCGGAAGGCAGCCGCTGGAGGTTTCGCCTGACAGCCAATCCCACAAAGAGCATCAAGCGCGAAGACGATCCGCAGGCTCGCGGAAAGGTAACAGCCCTTATTTCGGTCGGACAGCAGGAGGAGTGGCTTGCTTCTCATGCGCAAAGTTACGGATTTGAACTCGCGCCCGATGAATTCCGTGTTGTTCATTCAAACAGGTATTCTTTCAAAAAACGCGGAAAGAACAAGGAAGTAAGACTGCTTTCCGTAACTTTTGAAGGCATTTTGACAGTTACGGATGCAGCCCGCTTTCGGGAAACTTTGACTCAGGGCCTCGGCAGGGGCAAGGCTTACGGAAACGGACTTATGACAGTTGTGGGCATCGGGGAAGGCGTCAATGGCTGAAATTCCGGGGATGATTCGTCCTTCCGTTCAGTCTCTGCCGCAGATTGTCGACAGAATGACCTTTCTTTACTTTGAGCACTGTAAATTGAGCCGTGCGGACAGCGCGATAACCGTTACGGATGAAAACGGGATCATTCATGTTCCTGCCGCTGCAATTTCGGTGCTCATGCTCGGCCCGGGAACGGATGTGACTCACCGTGCAATGGAGCTTATCGGTGATGCAGGTGTGAGTGTAATCTGGGTCGGGGAACATGGTGTTCGGTACTACACCGGGGGCTGTGCTTTGACGGGAAGTTCACGTCTGCTTGTGAAACAGGCTGCTCTTGTGACGAACCAGCGGGGGCATCTCAACGTTGTTCGAAAGATGTACAGTCTGCGGTTCTCCGGAGAGGATGTGGCTCACCTGACTTTGCAGCAGCTGCGCGGGCGCGAGGGAAGCCGTATGCGTTCCGTTTATCGGCATTGGTCAAAGGAAACAGGCGTTCCGTGGCATGGACGAGACTATGATCCGGAGGATTTTTCATCCGGAGATCCGGCAAATCAGGCACTGTCCGCAGGGAATGCCTGTCTGTATGGCCTTGCTCACGCCGTGATTTGCGCACTCGGCTGTTCCCCCGGCCTCGGCTTTGTGCATATCGGCCATTCGCTTTCATTCGTTTATGATATTGCTGATTTGTACAAGGCGGAAATCACGATTCCGATCGCATTTCGGCTTGCGGCAGAGTCTCCGGAGGATATCCCGTCCCAAACAAGGCGCAGTGTGCGTAATGCGCTTGCAGAAAGCCATATTTTGGAGCGAATGGTGAAGGATATCAAATACCTTCTTTCCGATGAATCCGATTTCGGCGAAGAAGGCTGCAAGCCGCTCTATCTTTGGGACGACCGCAGCGGCAGTGCAGAATACGGTAAATCCTATCGGGAGGATTGACGTTGACAGTGATTACTTTGAGCGACTGCCCGCCGAAAGTTCGGGGGGATCTGTCCAAGTGGTTATGTGAAATCAGCCCCGGAGTGTATGCCGGCAATATTAATGCGCGCGTTCGCACGGAGCTTTGGGCGCGGGTATGCGAAAACCTGAAAAGCGGGCGCGCAACCATGGTTTACAGTGCGCGTTGCGAACAGCAGATGAAATTCGAAGTTCATAATGCTCACTGGGAGCCCGTTGATCTTGACGGAATACTGCTTATGCGCCGCCCGCTTCCGAAGCCGCATAAGGCAGAAGACAATTCGACAGGGGCTCCGCAAAGCAGAGCAGGAAAAATGCTGCTTGCGCGTCGTGCGGAAAAAGCGCGCAGGCGGGCTGACTATGTTGTTATTGACGTTGAAACAACGGGGCTTTCGCCCGAGAGGGACGGCATTATTGAAATCGGTGCACTGCTGATAAGAAACGGAGAAGAGGCAGAAGAATTTCAAACACTCGTCAGGCGGGATTCACCGCTGAGTGCGGATGTTGTCCGCCTTACGGGGATTACGGATGAAATGCTTGCAGCTGAAGGCATTCCTCTGAGCGAGGCAATCAACGGGCTTGTTGCATTCGTTGCGAACCGCCCGATTGTTTGCCATAATGCGGATTTTGACTGCGGGTTTCTGATTTCGGAGGCAAAACGCTGCGGCGTGAAGTTGTTTCGCAGTTCCTGCACAGATACTCTTGCCTTGGCGCGCAGGCGCGTGAACGGAGTTAAACAGTATTCGCTTGGGCATCTTTGCGAATACTTTGGAATTGATGTCGGAGAACGTCACCGTGCGCTTCCGGATTGCAAACTTACATTCAGGCTGTTTGAGAAGTTAAATGAAATTTGAACTGCTCTGGAACAAAAAGGCTGATTCCTAAAGGATCTTTTTAGTGTTTTCCCCGCACCTGCGGGGGTGATCCGTTTTGGAACGGTTTCCGCTCCATGTATTATGAGTTTTCCCCGCACCTGCGGGGGTGATCCCGGCATAAGCGGCTGCGCCATAATTTTGTACCCGTTTTCCCCGCACCTGCGGGGGTGATCCTAAGAACCGCCCGGAGCGAAAGCCAAAACCCCAGTGTTTTCCCCGCACCTGCGGGGGTGATCCACCATTGATATTTGATTCATTGTTTGCGGTTCGGTTTTCCCCGCACCTGCGGGGGTGATCCGTTAAGTTTGCCGAAATAGACCGAAAGAATGAAGTTTTCCCCGCACCTGCGGGGGTGATCCTATTAAGCGCAACCAGATATTTCATAACGTTAAGTTTTCCCCGCACCTGCGGGGGTGATCCTACATTCGATTAATATTGACGACTTCATCAACGGTTTTCCCCGCACCTGCGGGGGTGATCCAAGCTATACTGATACACAAGACGCGGCGGTGCAGGTTTTCCCCGCACCTGCGGGGGTGATCCTTGTCAACTCATGCCCAATTTCACGATCCGCCGGTTTTCCCCGCACCTGCGGGGGTGATCCACATTGTCAAAAAAGATAAGGAAAATCAGCAAAGTTTTCCCCGCACCTGCGGGGGTGAT
>OHCP01000285.1_pt1 | contig 21711 bp, 22 predicted proteins | sample 1566811 | NCBI WGS metagenome assembly OHCP01 (sample SAMEA3879591, study PRJEB24766) | human gut metagenome | biome: human-associated habitat; feature: feces | place: USA | collected 1985/1987
TGATTTCTTGCAGGGCTTTTTCCGGCTGCGGCACGATATGCAGCGCGTTGGACACGATCACCACATCGAAGGACTTATCCGCATAGGGCAGACGGAACATATCCTGCACCGAAAAGTGCAGCTTCGCAGAGCGGTTATCCCGTTTTGCCTCGGCGATCATCTCTGCGGAGGCGTCCGTCGCCTCGATGTGCGCCGCCGCGTTTACGATGTTTTTTGCGATCAGCCCCGTGCCGGTTGCCAGCTCCAGCACCGTTTTGGCTTTCACCACCGGCCGGATCAGTTCATACATCTTTTCATACGCCGCCCGATCCTTTCGCATAAAGCGGTCGTACCGACCGGCATTTCTGTCCCAGAAATTCTTTCGTTCTTTCATAGCCGTTGCCCTTATCTCTTTTTTGTTTCTTTGCCGCCTTGTGTCTCTCAGCAAGACTTCACAGCGCCGCTGAATCTCCCCATGCGGCCTCGATCAGCTCCGGGCCGCCTGTTGTCTTGATGCGCCCATCCTTGAGCCATGCGGCCCGGTCGCACAGGGCGCTTGCACACCGTCGGTCGTGGGTGACGGTGACGATGGTGCTGCCCGTGCGCGTATGCAGAAGGTTCAGCGCTTGGAGCAGCGTCCGAAGCCCCTCTCTGTCCTGCCCCACGGTGGGCTCGTCCAATAGCAGCAGCTCCGGCTGAGAGGCTACCACGGCGGCAATGGACACCCGGCGCTTCTGTCCCTCGGAAAGGGAGTGGGGATGTCTCTCCGATAGATGCGCAATACCGAACAGCTCCATGATCTCCCGCGCAAAGCCCTCGCTTTGGGCGGCGAAGGCCACCTCCTGTGTAACCGTTGGCATAAAGAGCTGGCAGTTTGGGTTCTGATACACCACGCCTACCCGCCGAAACCACGCCCGGCTGCCGCGCCGCTGTCCCAAGGGTCAATGAGCTGCCGTATCTCTCCCGCCGTGGGACGCGCCAGCCGGGCCATCAGCCGCAGCAGGGAGGTCTTTCCGCAGCCGTTGTCGCCAAGGAGCAAAAGCCGCTCACCCCGGAATATGGTCAGATCGACGCCCTCTAAAATGCTGCGTCCACCCGCGCGCCAGCCCACGCCGCGCAGGGTTATGACCGGCTCCTCCCGCCTTGCCTCTGCGGGGATAGGCTCTGCCGTCTCCGGCTGTGCGGCGCGGAGCGCCTCCCGGCCGGTCTGCCTCTCAAGGCTTCCGTTTCGGAGCTGCCACACCTCATGGACAAAGGGCAGGACCTGCTCCAGCCGGTGCTCCACGATCAGCACCGCATAGCCGGACTCGGTCAGCGTCCGTAGCGACGCCATGAGAAACGCCGCGCCCTTGCGGTCAAGATTTGCCAGCGGCTCGTCTAAAAGGAGAATCCTCTGCTCGGTGATCAGCCGCTGCTTCTGCCCGCCGGAGAGGGTGCGGGTGCCCCACTGGGGACACAGCGCCATCCGGCCGCAGGCTTTTTCGATGCAGTCGGTGATCTTCTCCGGCGAAAAGGCGAAGTTCTCGCAGCCAAAGGCCAGCTCGTCCTCCACTCGTTGGTGGATGATCTGCGCGTCGGCGTTTTGCAGCACCACACCCGCCCTGCGGCAAATATCGCTTATCCTCTGCCCGGATACGTCCTCGCCGCCGACGCGTATCTCACCGGAAAGCGTCCCCTTTGTTACGTTGGGGATAACGCCCGACAGGATGGACAGAACCGTGCTTTTTCCCTGACCCGAATCGCCGTACAGCAGGGCAAGTTTTCCGTATTCTAGCGAAAAGGAGGCGTTTTTCAGCACCGGCTCCGGCATATCCTCATAGCGGAAGGACACATTTTTGAACTCGATGGCTCTCACAGCAGCACCGCCCCCATGGCGCACAGCGCGCTCAGCGCCGCGAACGCCCCGTCCTTGGCCTGCAAATACACAGGCCGGTACACGGTGTGCGGCGCGGGATAGGTGGTAAAGCCCCGGGTCTCCACGCTCAGGGCCAGCGTGTCCGACAGGTTGACCAGCCGCACCATCAGCGGAATTAGAAAGGCCCGGTAGAGGATGGCGGGGTTCAAAAGCCCTCCCGCGCCACGCGTGCGCATGGCCTCCCGGGTCTGCCGCACCTCCGCCCGCAGCAGCGGAAAAAACGTGAAGGTGATGAGCATGGCAAGTGTCAGTACCCGTGGCAGGCGCATACAGGAAAAGCCCCGGACAAGGCAGACGGGCGCAAGCCCCAGCCCCGGTATGGCCGCGACGCACAGCGCCAGCATTCGCGCAGCGGCGGCAGAGGTCTGGGCGGCGTCCCGAGAGATGGCGTAGGTCAGGGCGCAGAAAATACCGCACAGGAGCGCAGCGGCGGGCAGCACCGCAAGGCAGGGGCGGAGATACCCGAACAGCGCCAGCAGCAGCCATATCCCGCCCAGAAAGAAAAATACGCCGGGGCTTTTTGCCATGGCAAGGCCAAAGGCAAAGGTGAATACGGACACGGCAATGCCTGCCATGGGGAAAAGCGGGTGCTTTACATACAGTTTTTCGCTCATTTCTTCAGCACTCCCGATTTTTTCAGCTCCCTTGCGATCTTGATGCCGATCAGCGCTCCCAGCGCGGACACGGCGACGACGGCCAAGGTCATTCCCACGGCAGCAAGCGGCGCCCTGTCCGCCACCGCCGCAAGCGGACTGTCCGTGCCCTTTACAAGCCGGTTATAGAGGTAGTTGAAGGGCAGCGACAGGGGCGTGTGCAGCATGGCGGCCACAAATACGGCGGCATCCTTTTCATATCCCCTGAACAGCAGCAGCACGATAAGCTCGATCAAAACGCCGTTCAAAACGCTGGAGAGGAACATGGGCAGCGACATCATCAGCTGAATAAGCCCCATCATCAGCGCCATAATCAGCAGTGAACCGGGCTTTCGCACCTTATACAGGCCGATGGCAAAGAACACGCCGATCTGAAGCGCTGTGACCAGTTGGGAAATGCCGAAGATCAGCGGCTGCAGGCTGATCACCAGCGGCATCACCGCGCAGGTGGCCAGTGCCACCGCCGACATGATGGCGAGGAATACCACGTCCTTGATCTGAAATTTCTGCAAGTATCTGTGATTCATATTGCCTGCTCCTCCATTTGTCCGTTTTCCATTTTGTATACCCGGTCCGCCACCGCCATGGTAGACGCGCGGTGGGATACCAGAATGATGGTCCTGCCCCGCCTGTGCTTCAAAAGCGCCCGCAATATGACGCCCTCGTTGATGCTGTCCACATTGCTGGTGGGCTCGTCCAGCAGGATAAGCGGACAGCCGGAGAGAAAGGCCCGCGCCAGCCCGATGCGCTGCCGCTCGCCCATGGACAGCCGTCCGCCCAGCAGCCCGGCCGGGGTACTAAGCCCTTCGGGCAGCGCCTGCACTAGCTCCTCGGCGGAGGCCATCCGCAGCGCCGCCATCAACTCCTCGTCCGTGGCGTCGGGCTTTGCGATGCGCAGGTTCTCGGCAATGGTGGCGTCAAACAGATAAGTGCTTTGGCTGACCATGGTGACGTTCCGGTAAAGGCTCTCGGTGTTGATTTCGTCAATGTCCGTGCCGTTATAGCGTATTTGGCCGCCGGAGCGCTCCCAGAACCGCAGCAGCAGCTTCAGCAGCGTGGACTTGCCTGCGCCGTTATGCCCGATTATGCCGAGGGCTTCACCCTTTTTCACCTCAAAAGACACATCATCCAGCGCGAGGAATCTTTCGCCCATGCGTTTTGACGAGTCGGAGCCGATCTTGCTGTTCGGGTCCTCCCGACCTTTTATACGCGCCATTAAGCTTTGCAGATCACCGCGCAATGTGCCGCCGCCGATTGCACCGAGGCGGTATTCCTTTGAAACATGTTCTATTCTGATTGCAATTTCGTCCATTTTTCTTTCCTCAGACGGTATCCATAAAAGTCTTTTCCACCCTGCTGAACAGCACAATGCCGATGAAGAGCAGGGCAAGAGTTATCCCCCAGCCGATGAAATAGTACTTCCATTCGATTGCGCCCGTTCCGAGATATGCATAGCGGAACAGATTTACAATCGGCGAGATCGGGTTGCACATATACAGCGCATGCCACTTCCCGCCGGGGGCAAAAGCGGTAAAACGAAACATGTCGTATGCAATCGGGGAAGCGTACATCCAGAGCTGCGTGCCGAACCCGACAAGCATCGCAAGGTCGCGGTACTTCGTTGTGAGCGCGGAAATAATGATACCGCAGCCGAGGCTGAGCATTGCCAATTGCAGCACGATAAGCGGAGTCATCAGCATCCACAGGTTAGGCTGCACCCCTTGTTTTGCTGCTGCATAATAAACGAGAAAGATAATCAAAAACACATATTGAATCGCAAGGCTGATAAGCTCTGAAAAAACCGTTGAAATCGGCATTACAAGCCGGGGAAAATACACTTTGCCCATCGTTGCACTGTTGGCAACAAAGGTATTCGCCGTTTGTGTGAGGCAGTTTGAAAAATACGTCCACAGTACCGTTCCCGACAGATAGAATACAAACGACGGCACACCATCGGGTGCCAACCCCGCAATATTTCCGAACACAAGCGTGAAAACAACCGTTGTCAAAAGCGGCTGAATTATCGCCCATGCAGGCCCGAGAACGGTCTGCTTGTATTTGGACACAAAATTACGCTTGACAAAGAGGAAAATCAAGTCGCGATACGCGAACACCTCTTTTAAGTGCAGGTCAAACCAGCCGCTTTTGGGCTTTATGACCGTGTTGAAATGTTGTTCGTTCATCAGTACTCCTTTGAATTATAACAATGAATAAAGCCGCTTCAAAATTGCGGAATTATCGCGTTCGAAATCGTGATTTTGCAATTCCGCCTGTATGCTCTCTCTCAATTTCGGCGCGTTGTAAAGCCGTATTATCGCTGCGGCAATTGAATCCGCATCTGATTCGCAAAGCAAACCGGTTTTTTCATTGTCAATCTGCTCCGCCGCAGCGTTTCGCGTCGCAATTATCGGCACAGCCAAAAGCCGCGTTTCCAGTACCGTGACGCAATGTCCTTCAAGCCGACTGGGCTGCACATAAAGGTCTGCGCAGCGGATATACGGGTAGGGATTCGACTGCATTCCGAGCAGGGAAACACAGTCTTCCAATCCGAGCCGCATTATCTGCTCCCTGAGGGCGGACTCTTCCGGCCCTCCGCCGACTATGTACCAGTGAAATCCCGTAAACCCGTCAGCAACAAGTTTTGCGCAGGCATCAACAGCAATATCCATGCCCTTGGCATGCGACAGCCTCCCGCAGGAAACGATATTGAAGCAATCCGCAGAAAATTTCACTGTCGGGATGTCAAGTCCCTTCTCCCGCACGCCGTCGATATCGATTATGTTGTTGACCGAAATAATCTTATCAGCATATTTCGAACGATATGCGCGCAGTTTTTCCGCCAATGCAGGCGAAACAACAATTACCTTGTCTGCCTTTCTGTATCCGTATGCATCGTGATACTCCCGCCGCATTGCGCCGTGATGATAAAACATCAGAAACCTATCCGCCGAGACGGCACGGACAGCCGTTTCGGCAGCGCGATCGCTGTATATGACCGCCGTATCAAAATGTTCGCCTTTGAGCTGCTTTTTCACGTACGAGGCATAGCATCTTGCCTCCGCGGCGCGAAAAACGACGCGAAGCGCGGACCATATGAAACGGCGGAATTTCGCTGCATTCTGCGGTTCCTCCATGATATTGTACAAACGCTTGCAGCCGTACCCCTTTGGGAACGTCACTTTGTGTTGTCTGTCGGAAACTATCAGGCGGCACTGCGGCGTTATCCTGTCCGCAACGTCCAAGCTGTCCCTCAAAACAAGACAGGTCACGTCAAATCTGTTGTAATCAAGGCGATTAAGCAAATTCACCAATGCCGTTTCAATCCCGCCGATCCACAGGGCTTCGGTTATAAAAATCAGCTTCTTTTTCACTTTTCAAACCCGCTCTTGCTCGGCAAAATGCTCTCGAATGCCTTGCGCAGCCGCAAAGCCAAGCTGTCGAAATCCACGGCCTTTTCGGGATCGTTTATGCAAAGCATATCATAACTTTGTTCGCAAATTATTCTGCACAGGTTGTCAACGGTGCTTTCATCGGTGCAGGAAACAAAATTATCCGTGTTGAACGGCGCGAAATTTCCGCTTGCTATCTGCCACCACAGACAGACCCATTGGTTCACATCATCGGCGCAGCGGAAACGGTGAAGAGTCGTGCGTTTCAGCAATTCCGGTTCGGCATTCCAAACGGCCTCAAAAGTACTTTTGGTGTATGCGGCTGGAGCGTGAAGGTTTCTAAACCCTGTAAAATAATCCGGGAACAGCTTTTCAACAGCTTTGGTACGAATGTTGTCCTGCCAACGATAAACGCGGTTCACGTACTTTTTCCCGAATTTTTTCACCTGCTTACGCTTGTTGAAATGCGCATTTACAACACCGAGATCGTTAATCGCCGCATGCTGCCAGATTCCGATTTCACCAATGAGTCCTATCGGATGCTCTTCCCCGCAGGTGCATGGTTGTCCGTCGCGAAAAAAAGCCGTTTCGGGCATCGGACGAATAGGAAACATATCATCATTAAAATAAACAAAATGCTCCGCAAGCCCCGGAATCCGATGAATATTCATTTCAATTGCATGGGAGCTGAATGTCGGCAAAGCAGCCTTCGGGAGGAAATCCGAATGCGAGACATGACTCAATTTCGGATGATCCAAATTCAGGAATTCGGGAACATGCCCGCAGGTAACAAAATGAATTTTGTGCACCCACGGCGTAAATTTCTCAACGGCGCGGAACCAATAGGGCATAAGCCCCCAATCCCGAAAACGATTGACGGAGTTGCTGTCGTCCGTCACCGCTCCCTGATATTTAGCCTTTTCCGCCCGCCACTCCGGGTCGTTCCCGTCCACCCAGAGAACAACAAAATCAATGTCCATGTTCACACCTCATGTGATCTTTTTTCCCACAAACGGGATCTTTCGGATAAGCCAAGTCAATGCAAGGCTGAGTGCATAAAGGCAGGCCACCCTCAACAACGATGTTATGAACGGAAGTGACTTTATAACCGGAGTCGGAACAAATTCATTCAATATCGCATGAATGCAGTACACACCGAATCCGCATTCAGTAAACACGGCAAAAACCTTGCGCGTTCTTTCGCTGTAATGTATCTTTGACATTTTCATAACAAAAAATGTATAAATCGCCGCTGAATACAGTATAACATTCGGCTTCATGTATTGTTTTACGAAGTCTGTTTTTCGCAGTTCTTCGCTTATAAAGCACTCCGCTGCAATTGTTGCAATCAGCATCAGTATGCCGATAACATATATTGCAGTCTCTGTTTTTTTGCTCATATTGTCCTTTTTGCTGTATAAAAAGTACCCCAGCATAAAGTATCCCATATACCCGGTTACAGCTCTTAATCCTGTTCTCTCAATAAAATCCGAAATCATCCCGCCGATTTTCGGAACATAGATAAGATACTGCGTCACAACGTTCACGGCAGCAAACATAATCAGAAAGTACGCAAGTGTTTTTCCATCCGCTGCTGCCTTTCTCAGAATCGGGGTCAATAAGTATAAGCCTGCCAACGAATAGAGAAACCAGAGATGATACGGACCGTGGATAAACTCTGCAATAACACCGAAAGTGCTCAAATGGCTGTAGCTCCCGGAGATTAACCCGTATGCCGTATATACGCCTGACCAAACAAGGAAGGGAACAATAATATGCGGAAGGTACGCAGTGAGTATTTTTTTTGCGCTTACATCCCTTTCGGGATCAAGGAAAAACCTTCCGGAAATCATGAAAAAAACAGGAACACACCATACAATGGCGGCATGCAGTCCCTTGTACATATATTTTATCGTTAAATTATCTGTCGATGGATTCAAACCGCCGTGGATCATTATCACCGCCAACGTTGCCAGCAACCGCAGGATATCCAATTCAGTTTGACGCTTAATTTCAGCCATTTGATTTTTCCTTTCTTTTCTTCCCTACAAGCATTGGACAAAATCGGTTAATCGCAAAAATCAGAACGGCTTCAACGGCGGCAATCAAAAGAAAACTGCCGACAACCCAAAGCGGACTGCTTCCGATTTTCACGGTATAAAGCACAAGTTGGTGCGTGCCCATTATTGTTAAAGCATTCTGCCCGATACAGCCGACCCATTTCCACGGAATCAACCGAGCAATCCCCATAACAAAGTACGTTCCGCAAATTCCGCTTACAAAATAAAGCACGGGATTATCCAGTTTGCCGCTGAAAAAGCTGTTGTTTATTGACAGTTTTAAATACATTGCTGCCGCTGCGGCAGTGAGTGCAAAAGCAACGCAGATTCTCCATGTTTTAAATTCAGTCAGCGGTTTATTCAGCAGATTGCCCGCCAGCATAAACACAAAGCCGAGTGCACCGCGGAAGATCAATGTCGGAACATGTCCTGCCGGCATAAACCGAAGTGCGATGAAGAGCAAACCGCCGCCGATTCCCCACGCAAGTTTTTTGGGAAAACGTATATATAAACAATACAGCGCGCACGCCGCAAACATTGCCGGCAAAAACCAGTCCGCGCCGATGTTGCAGCGGAAAGTCAGCATCAACCGCAGCCCTTCCGCAATTGATACGGAACGAAGCACAAAATGCTTATACAGAATCGCAACGCACTCAAAAAACAGATACGGAACAAGCAAGGTTTTCGCCTTATGCAAAAAATAACTGCCGACGGATCTCCCCCGCCATTTATCGCCGTTCGTAAGCATTCCCGACAGAATGAAGAATGCCGGCATATGAAACGAATCCAAAAACTGCTGCACCAAAACATACGGTACAATATCGTATTTCGGGTTTGCGTAATTCAGAATATGCCCCAAAACAACCAAAGCAATTAAAATCGCACGAGTGTTGTCAATATAGGAAATTCTTTTAGTCATGTTTTAATATTCGCCTAAACACTTTCAACGGATCCAGCAGCTGACACCTAATGTCAATTACCTCAAACCGCTCTGTTGCCACATATGTATGCAATCCGTCTATCTTCCAGTTCTTAACGCATAGATCTTTTGCTATCAACCGGCCTACTTCCTTTTCGTCATAAGTTGTATCCGAAAAAATGCATTCCATGAACCTAATGCCCTCGCCGTAACTTCCCATCCGATTAATTTGCGCAGGACGAATATACCGATCCCCCTCGGCAAGCATTCTTCCAGCTCCACGCACCTGAAGCGGTTCAAAGTTTGGCCATGGAATCTTTGTCAGTTTAATATCGCCGCTCCAATCCAGCCAAAATGCTTTGGGTAACACGCGCTCACTTCCTGCCTGCGGCAGAAAAGTCAGCAGCAGGAGCTTGCCATTCACGCTCTGTACAGTCGAATCAACTGCATTTTCCTTCAGCAGAGTCGTTACATATTCCCAGTCTGTCGGAAAATGCGTTGCTTTTAATAATTGAACTTCATGAATTGCACAGGATTCCGGAATCATATACCACTCGCCACCGTGTTTGAATACAAAGGGATAAGACAGATGGTATTCTCGTTCTAATGCAACCGCCGGCTGCGATGTGGTTCCGTTGTCGTAGAGTTCTACAACCTCGATTCGCCCCTTGCCATGGTGCGCAGCCTCATAAAATATATATGTCTTTCCGTTATCCTCCGCCAGCATTGGGTCTGCCACCCAATGGTCACGGGTCGCCGGCATCACATAATCCGGCTGAAAGTGCTTACGTTCCCATATAGGCGCTTCCTGTGCATCTCTTTTTCGGATTGCGATTGTAAAATAGTTCGGCGTCCAGAACAGGCGCTCAAACAACGTTCTCTTCTTCATCCTTATCCACCCAGATAACATTTTATAAGGCGATAAACGCGGCTTCCAATACTGCGCAGTGCACGATACCGCATGAAAAGCCGTATTTTCCCATAAGAATTGTTCATCATCCAGCCGTATAACCGCTGGTCGGCAACAGATAGCTTTTCTATACTTTGCACTTCTTTATGGATATTCTCATTTTTCTGCACAGCCGTGCAGAGCTGCTGCACTTCATTTCTGTCCGTTGTTTTCAGTTTGAAATAGGCTGCTTCCATATAAAGCCGGAGAGCAATCTTACCCAGTCCCTCGATCGGCAGGCAGCCGTTCTCGCGGAGCTTCTTGTCAAGTGCATAGAACGGCGTGACGATTTTATCTGTATACGCAATAACATCGTGGATTCTTTGGATCCTATCTACTGTGCGATCATGGCCAAACTTGTTGGCATAGCAGTAATAGGGTTCATGTAAAGCCATAATGGTTTTGCAGTAGCCCGCCAATATGAGCGAAAAATGCAAGTCTTCATAATTTATTAGCTCCGTATCGAAACGAATTTCATTCTTTGTAAGTGTACTTTTTTTAATAATCTTGTTGCATGCCGTTGTAAGGTAATTCTTTTCAAACAGCATATGGAAGTAGTACCCAAGGTTATGTCGAGTCAGTTCCAAAGAATCGCCGCATGACATAATTTCCTTCATAACGACTTTTCTGTGATGCTCATACAAAAATCGCATTCCGAACATAATGCAATCGACACCATCCCGAATTGCTTTCAAAATCGGTTCTATGTTCAGTTGTGCCACCGTGTCATCAGAATCCACAAACCAAATATACTCCCCGCGTGCTTCATCAATCCCGCGGTTTCGTGCCGCAGATACACCCGCGTTCGACTGATGAACGCATCTGATTTCCTCATTTTTTCCGCAGAGCCTGTCGCACAGTTCCGCCGTGCCGTCGTTCGAGCCGTCATCAATGAGCAGGATCTCATAATCCGATAATCCGCATACCCGAATGCTTTCAACTGTTCTTTCCAGCGTTTTAACGCAGTTGTAGCAAGGGATAATAACGCTGAATATCATCGTTTTACCTCCCAGCAAAAACGGTAGTTCAGATAATTATCAACCTCATTTTGAATTGTTACATTCAGGTTTGTAACGAAGTAATATGCACCTGCCAAAAGCACAACACATAAAAGTGCGGCAGCCCGCTGCTGCCCCGAGAGGGTCAGCCGTCGGATTTTGCCCAATTCCGTATCCTTTTCCGGATAGAACATCATCGGCAGATACAGGATCAGAAGCTGAAAATAATAATCCGTAAGGCGCGTAAAGACATTATCAAACCCGGAAAACATCTGCAAAACGGCTGCAACTATCATGAGATTGAGCAGCTTTGTAAAATTCTTTCCGGAGAAACCGCGCAGCACGATTCCGGCAATAACGAGTGCCGCAATTATCAAAAAGCGGCCGCCCACGCGGGTATTAACCATAAAGTCCGTTTCATCGTAATAGAAATTACTGATAAACATGACTATTTGATTTCTGAATACGAATATCAAAGCCGCACAAATCGCATAAAGTATGAGTTTTTTTGTATTCAGTCGGCTTTTGGCAATCCAGTACGCCGGAAGAAATATCAACGCCGGAACATGGACACATCCGGCCAATGCGGTCCAAATAAAGAATTTCTTCGGGTTCTCCTCCATAATGCCGATAAAGGCAAACATTAATAAGCCCATTGCCAATGCTTGTTTAATTGCACTGAACCCGAACACATAAAAGCCAAAACAATTCCAAAGCAGATAGCTGAGCCAAGGTGCAGGCGAATAACGAAATACAATGACTGCAACCGCGGCCTCCGTCACAATTGCGATAAAGATAAGAAATACCTGAAAATCGCCGTCGGATACTGTCGAAAACAGTTTTTGGAGCCAGAAAAATCCGAAATTCCTGCCTCCGTTGAAAACTTCGGCACTGAACCAACCCGGTTCGATTATGTTATAATACCCCCATGCATATTTGCGCAAATCGCCTGTAAGGTACATATACCGCCAGCCGCAGATGAATGTATGCAGAATCGCCATAAGTGCGATATATATTTTTTTCTTATTGCCGTGCTGCGGAATCAAAAAGCCGAAACCCAGTACCGCCGCAACAACATAGTAATAGACTTTTACGCCCATTTACTCTCCCCGTTTCTTTCGCAGTTCCGCTTCAAAAAAAGCTTCCGTCTCCCCTGCCAGTCTCTCGCATTTAAAGTCTTTCCCGCGCAGCTTAGCCTGCCCCGCGTAAGACTCCAGCAGTCCCGGTTCGGTCAACATTCGTTTGACGCCTTCATAAAATGCTTCGTCATCGTTTGCGGTAATTAAGCCGTATTCGCTGTCGCCGAGGATCTCACGCATGCCGGAAACATCAGTGGTGACGATGGGTTTTCCTAAGATCAAACCTTCCGTGACGAAGGTGCTGAAGCCTTCAAATATAGACGAGCACACCAGAAGGTCGGCGGCATGCATCAGGTTATACGGATTCTCACGGAAACCCAGCAGTTTTGCCGATGTTTCCAGATGATTCTCGCGGATATACGCTTCCAGCTTGGGACGTTCTTCCCCTTCGCCAATAATCCAAAGCTCATGATCAATCCCTTCATCCAGAAGTTGTTTATGCATACTCAACGCACGAACAAAATGCTTTGGAGCAGACAGCCTGCCGACAGCTGCAACAGTAAACTTTTGCTTTTTTACACCGATCGGCAACTCTGCCAATGCCTTGACGGCTATTTCTGAATCATTAATTGTGTTATATATGGTTTCGGTCGAAACTGTGTCCTGATAAAGCTCAACAAAGCTCCTGCGTACATTTTCTGAAACACATACTGCAATATCATACCTTTTATAGTACCTTTTTGTTGTCGCTGCAAATTCTTCCGGCGATACCCAGCTTTTCAAATCCGAATGAACCCATGCCAATTTCAATGCTTTTTTATTTGTTGAGCCCGCCATGATTTTTGTTGAACCGCATTCAAGATAAGCAGCCTCAATATCATAACCGCCCTTGATATGCAGCGGGTAAGTCAAACCGAGTGCCGCTTCTGTCCGCATCAGCAAATCCGTCATGCGGTTCTTTGCCGGATAGCAATATTTATATTTAATGCCCGGTGCGAGTTTTTCCTTCACGGCCTCGGGATAGAGCGTCTGAACGGTTATCGAAAACCGCTCCTTGTCCATTGCGTTTACAAGGTTGCAAAGAACTTTTTCGGCCCCGCCGCCGGAAAGGGATTCGATGAAGAAGAGGATGTTAATCATGAGTTCAAGACCCTCTTAACTTTATTAATTACTCGCTTACACAATGGTGCAACATCACTTGTTCTCAACAGGGTGATCCGCATCCAATTGGGCATTTTGTGTAATGTCTTATCACCCCGTCCAATCAATCTATCCAATTTGACTACTTCATTGCGGTAAAAAGAAAGTTGAGTACGATAGTTACTGAAATGAATTAATTTAGTTGAATAGTCATATCCCGTAGGTGAATGAAACACCGCACGCGGAACAGAGATGTCTGCTTCTAATCTTTTTCTTGATGGTGCGAAAACTAATTCGCCAGGCATATCAACCGGTTCAAACTTGCATACTGCCATACCAAGAGCAAGCAACGGTTCATCTGCCGGATCAGCAAATCCGTTAAAGCTGTAGTCATGATAGTTTTTTTCACAATTGATTGCAATTTCAAAAACATGCCTACAAGCATCTGTATTACGCATATAATAGACGCCACCATTAAAATCAGGAATAAAAGAAATATCAGTTCCATACTGTTTCATTCCAGATGGAATAAACCATCCTCTTCCGCAATTCAAATCACGCCATGCATATCCAAACAGTGAAAAATCACCTGCGTCACAAAAAATATCCCACCATGTATTTAAATCGCCATAGGCCAGACTGTCTGCATCAATAAAAATCGTCTCTTCAAAAGGCAGTTCTCGGAAAAGTTTTAATTTATCGTTATAGCTGTTGGATGCATCGCTAATCACGATTACCTTATCAAACTCCGAAGTATACTCGTTCTCTCTATCGCTTATTATTGCAAACGGAAACGGGTCCTTAGCAAACAATCGATATGAATGCAGAAGATTTCTTGCTAATTTGTAGTAGCGCTCCTGACCCGTGGCAATTGTGACAAAACCTTTTCTTTGTTGTTTTTTCATATAGTAATCTGTTATTTGTTTATTGATTCAGTATATAAGTCGCACAGTCGTTTCGCAAATACCCGAGAATCAAAGCCGAACTTCTCAACAGCATTCACAACTGCAGACTTATCTGCGCGATTCATGCTTACCGCTTTCTTAATTGCATCAACCCATTCCGCCGCACTCTGGTCTAATTTAAGCCATTGAACATATCCTATTCCGAAATCGACTTCATTGGAATATGTATCCGCTGTCACGCATGGCAATCCTGCTGCCTGCGCCTCGATCATTACCAACGGCATTCCCTCATAAAGCGACGGCAAAAGAAACGTTGACGACTTACGAATAAGTACATCGATATCGCTGCGTACACCAAGCAGGAGCATGTATTCGTCTACATTACGTTTTTTTATTTCGTTTCTAACACGCTGTTCATATGCATTTCCGTTGTTGCCCACACAGAGAATGCGTATTTTTTCCCCACGCTTTTTCAGTTCTTGAGCTATTTCTGTCGTAAACAGTTGATTTTTAATCGGGGAAAAACGGCCAATCTGAATTATGTTTATCCAATCGTCCTCACAAAATTCTCCTGATTCTTTTTTGTCGTAATAATCAATAAACTTTTTTGTGTCAACTGAATTAAATATCAGATGATAGTTCGCTTCATGTGTTTTTTTGTCACCGTAAAGAAATCGCCCCGCCGGAGTAGAACAAGCACAGAACTCAGTTCCGTAATGCAATATCCACCTGCGCATAACAGCATTATACAATATGCGAACTACGCTCCGTTTTCCACTGCCGTCATCATCTGACCAGTTATGCGCATGAACGAAACGGTGCTTAACGCCTGCCATTTTCGCTGCGAACAACACCATGCCGCTGTGAAATAATTCATGTGAATGAACAATATCATATTGGCCTTCTTTCATGATTTTATAGAGTGCTTTGCATTGGCGAATGAAATGCCGACCCTCCGTTGCCGGAATGCGGATGCATTTTCCGCCCAATGCCTCAATCTCATCTTGATAGAAGGGGTGGCTCATAGTTGTGGTAAAATCGATTTGGAACTTACCTCTGTCCGCATTGCGTATAAGATGCATCAACTGGTTCTCTATCCCGCCGACATCCATAGTGCCGGCTATAATCAATATTTTGGTTTGACTCATAAGCGCGCATTCCTCTGCTTCGTCTTACAGCATATCAACAAATCTATCATTCGACTCCATCTCATCCGCACCGGCAAGGCAATACACCAACACTTCCAACCGACAGGCTTGATTTTTTCCGTGCGGTACAACTTGCAGATCTTCCGTATCTCTCGCCGCCGCTGTTTGGCCGAGCAGTTAAACTTCAGTAACTCCTTGCAGCAGGAATAGGCACTTCGGTAGGTCATCCATGCAAGTCCCGCTTCATAATAATGCGCCGACTCCGGCGAATGCTCCGTTGCGTGATAAGCTGCATACATCCGGCGGTTGACCTCCATCAATTGCCCCGTCAGATAGTGGCGACCCTTGCGGGAAAGGGAATTCTCATTGCTTACATCAACATTATACAGTAAAGCATCTATCGATGAAATCGACTGTATGTGCATGGCATAGGAAAAAATAAACAGCTGATCCTCTCCTATGGAAAGATCCGTTCTGAAACGCAACCCTCTATTTTCAATTATCTTCCTTTTGAACACCTTGCTCCAGAGAGAACTGAATAAGTACTGCCGCATGGAAAAAGAAATTCGTTTTGCAGCACCAACTTCGACATTTTCATAAAATTCGCCCGTACCCCGTTCTGCGGATATGCTGCCAACGTTGCGATATCCAAACATCAGCAAATCGGGATTGCGCTGAGTCAGTGCTTGATTAATCACATCAAAGTAATCTTCCGACACATAATCATCGCTGTCCACGAACAAAACATATTCACCTTTCGCTTGTTCGAGCCCCAAATTTCGCGCTGAAGATACACCGCCGTTTTCTTTCGATAAATAGCAAATTTTTGAATTCACATCAGCATATTCGCGGCAAATTGCATCGCTGTTGTCCGTTGAGCCGTCATTGATGAGAAGAATCTCATAATCAGAGAAGCGCGGATTTGTAAAGCTGTCCAAGCAGCGGCGTATGGTCGTTTCTGCGTTATAAACCGGTATAATTATCGAAAAAATCAAATCAGTCATCAAAATTAAGCAGTCTGCAAACGGTTTCCGTTATTATGCTTATATCATATTTTAATACGGCTTTCATGTTGTTTGCACCGATTTTACGGCACAGCACATCATCAGCAGCATATTGATCCATTCGTTCCGCGAAGCCGCTGACATCATTGGTGGCACAGCTGAACCCAGTTACACCGTCTACAACATAATCCGATACTCCGCGAATGTTCGATGTCAACAAAGGCAGTCCGCATGCCATTGCCTCCAACGCTGCAAGTCCAAGTCCGTCACGCATGGAGGGAAAAGCAAACAAATCGGCTGTATTAAGGATCTCCGGAATATCGTTACGATAGCCCAAAAAACAAATTTGCTTCGAAACATCCAAATCATTTGAAAGTCGAATTAACCTGTTCAAAAGTTCACCCTTACCGCAGATTCCGTAAAAGATATGTGGATTCGCTGTTTTTGCTAATGCGCGTATCATAATTTCGTGATTTTTGTGTTTCTTCAACTCGCCTACCGACACAACAAAAAAGGCATCTTTCGGAACCCCCAATTCCCTTCGCTTTTCTGCTCTGTCAACTGAACATGTTGCAAATTTCACTGTGTCGAGCCCGATTCCATCAATCTTCTCCGTTCTTTCCGCATGAAAACCTTTCGCGCGCTGATAATCCTCTTCATTGATAGTAATGATCATGTCGCACAGGCGGGAGCAATACTTTTCAACAGGATAATAGAGCAGCCAATTTGTGAGCGGCGCACCTTTATAAAAATGGAATCCGTGCACCATATAAACGACTTTTGTGCCTTTTTTGCGCACAGTTTTTGCTGCAACGCGAGTCATAACGCCCATAACGGGCTCGTTTGTCCAGATCACGTCCCAACTGCGGCCGTTAATGATCTTCTTCAGGTCGCTTAAGCCTTTTCGATTGCGGAGCGAAAACGGATTCCGAACCAAGCGCAGAGTATGGACAGGAGCAATGCCTGAAAGCACAGTGCGGAGTTCCTGTAAACGTCCGCCGACTTCGGAACACGCGAGTTCAACGGAAAATCCGTGTTCGGAAAGGTATTTCACATGCGGCACGAGGAACTGGATCGCCATCAGATCCGTGCAGGTCAACAGCAGCCGCTTCATCCGATTGCCTCCGAAATGCGCTTTGCAATACCGTTTGCATCCAATCCGAATTGCATCCGCAGATATTTTTGACTTCCCACAACCGAACAGTAAGTATCATCCAGGCCGATACGCAGCAATCTTGCATGCGCAGGCAGCTCAGAAAGAACTTCCGCAACCGCACTGCCGAATCCGCCTAAAATATTGTGTTCTTCAACGACTGCGATAATTTCAAAATCCTTTGCACAGCGCAGTATGGTTTCACGGTCGATAGGTTTAACCGTCGGGAACGACCAAAGCTCCGGGTTGATTCCCTTCTTTGCAAGAATATCCGCCGCACCGACAACCTCATCCAGAATTGCGCCGGTTGAAAAGACGGCGATGCGTTCACCTTTGTGTATTCGAATGGCCTGTCCGATTTTGAAATTTTCAATATCCTTGTGGATACGTTTTTCCCCGCCGCGCCCAAGCCGCAGGTAACACGTTCCCGGGTATTCCGCAATTGCCTTCGTTGCCGCTTCCGCCTCCGCAGGATCTCCCGGACAAAGTACCGCAACATTCGGCAGCGCACGCATCACGGCAATGTCCTCGGTTGCCTGATGACTCATGCCCAATGAGCCGTAAACAAACCCACCGCCGACGCAAACGATTTTTACATTTGCATCATGGTAAGCACAATCATTCCGTATCTGCTCAAGGCAGCGCAATGTCGGAAAATTTCCTATTGAATATGTGAAGACAATTTTTCCCTCCCCGGCTGCTCCTGCCGCGGCAGCGGTCATGTTCTGTTCCGCAATTCCGGCGTTGACGAATTGATCCGGCAGCTGCTCCCAGAAGGGCTTCAGCACGCCGAACCCCAAATCCCCGGTGAAAAGCTCAATATTCGGATTATTTTTTGCAAGTGTAATTAATGTGCGAACAAAGGTATCTCTCATATCCAACCCTCCCTCGCAATATATGTCGGATGCCATCCGGCAGAAGTTGTGTGATCGATTCCTATATCCGCGCCCGGTTCCGGACGAGCGGGTTTTGCAATGCCGTTCGGCGTGTACGGATCTTTCACGCCGCCGGGCTTAACCGCATACAGTTCGGAAACGGCACAATCATACTCCCAACCGTCATGCGGAAAGCGGTAGTGCCAAAGAACATCGTTTTCCATGAAAGAAACACCCTTTCCTTTTACGGTATTTGCAATCACCGCCGTGGGTTTGTGCGCCGAATTATGCGTATCTCCGAGTGCAGTTTGAAGTGCATCATGATCATGTCCGTCGAGTTCGATAACATTCCACCCAAATGCGCGCCACTTTGCTCCGAGATCCTCAAGTTCCAATGTTTTTTCGCAAGTATCAAGGCTCTGCATGTGATTATGATCAACGATTGCGGTCAGGTTCTCGAGTCTGTAATGGTTGGCAAACAATGCAGCCTCCCATACGGAGCCTTCATCGCATTCCCCGTCTCCCAATACTGCAAAAACTCGGTGAAGCTTGCCATCCTGTTTTGCAGCCAGTGCCATACCCGCCGCAACGGACAACCCATGCCCAAGTGAACCGGTTGAAAACTCCACTCCCGGCAAATGGTGGGACACATGCCCGGACAGCCTGCTTCCGTCTGCATAATGTGTTTTTAGTTCTGCCGTGTCAAAAAAACCGCATTCCGCAAGTGCTGCATACACAGCTGCCCCTGCATGACCTTTGCTCATAATAAAGCGGTCACGTCCGTCCCATTTGGGGTTCTCGGACTTGTACCGCATAATATCCGCATACAACACTGCAATTATATCCGCTGCGGACAGCACCGAACCAATGTGACTCCCTCCGGATAAATGAGTCATTTCAATGCCGTGGCGACGAATCAGCCAGGCAAGACACTCGCTCTTTTTACTCATTTTGACACCTCGTTCAATTCCCGCAGCTCATCCGAATTCAGCGTCCAGCCTACAGCTTCCGCATTTGAAATAATCTGAGCCGGTCTTTTTATGCCTGCAATCACGACAGATCCGGGCATTGAATCAAGAATCCAGCGAATGGCGCAGGCTGAAATCGATTTTCCGCGTTCTGTGGCAATCTTTCTCAAAACCTCTACTGTTTGCATGTTTCGATCCAATTTTTCGCCGTGAAAATTTATATAAATATCACGACTCCGACGGTCATCCGCGCCGAAATCTATGTTTTCTTTTGTATATTTACCCGTAAGAATTCCCTGACCGAGACTGCCCCATGTCATCGGCGTTGTTTTAAGTATATCATGCGCCGCCAGCAAATCCTGTTCATTCTTTCGACAGGCGAGAGAAAGTTCGTCCTGACAACAGGCAAATCTGCCTGCATAAGGCCGCAGCTCGTTCATTCCGTTTGCATGAATATTGGACAACCCGAAAAAGCGGATTTTTCCTGCTTCTTTCAGCTTATCCAACTCGTCCAATACATCTTCAATCGGTGTCTTCCCGTCCCGATAATGAATTGTGTAAACATCCACATAGTCCGTATTCAGTCGGCGAAGACTGCCTTCCAATGCTTTGCGGATGTATTCAGGCGAATTATCGTAGAAAGTTTGTCCGTTCCCTGCACGAACGCCAAACTTCGTTTCAATAACAGCAGCCTTGCGGTGCGTGCCAAGCCCTTTGGCAAGAGTACGCTCTGACTGTCCCAAGCCATATGTATCCGCAGTATCAAAAAAATTCACGCCGACATCCAACGCGGCATGTATTGCAGCAAGGAGCTCATCCTCCCGCACACTACCCCAGCCGTATCCGCCCATCGGACAACCGCCCATGCATAAGCGTGATACTTTCAATGTCGTATTTTCAAGAACTAAATAGTCCATGTCTATTTCTCTCTATTGCTCTTTCCGACGACACGCATAGCTTTTTTTAAAACAGCAGTCACGGTCTTAAAGAAAAGACTCACATCCGTGCCGAACGAAACTTCCTTTGCATATCGTATTCTTAATTTGTTTTTCTTCTCAAGTACATATTTTTCGTACATTTCATCCGCATTTTCCGCACCGACAATTTCATCAAGGCTGATGAACTCAATGGAGCTGAAGTCCGTAATACCCGGCCGCACTTCAAGAATAATTTTTTCCTCGCCCTTATAGGCCTCCGTATAGCGCAAAAGCTCCGGCCGCGGACCGATGAAACTCATCGACCCCAAAAGGACATTATACACCTGTGGCAGCTCATCAAGCTTCAGCTTGCGGAGAGCTTTCCCGGTTCTTGTTATGCGCGGATCGTTCAACGCCGTTGTGCCGCCCATTTTGTCCGCACCCTTGTACATTGTGCGTAATTTAAAAATTCGGAATGCCTTGCCTTGGTACCCGCCGCGCAGCGGGGTGTAGAAAACCGGAAAACCGTCCTCAATTGCAATAAAAATACCTATAACAAAAACAATTGGTGTAACAGCAACTGCAGCAACAAGAGAAAGAATAAAATCAATGATGCGCTTAATGATTCTGTTGTATAATCCGTAATATCCCGCTCGCGGTCTTTTTTCTTTCAGTTCGGTCGCTCTCTGCTCTTTATGATTCATTTATTTTCTGTCCGTTTTTAATCATCTGAAACGTAATGAATTATCCTCACTTTTCAAGACAAGTGCTGAACACCCTCAGAAATATCCCAAACAGGTGTTCATTTAAGTGCTCCCCCGTTTCATGCCCTGTTTTTCAAGTGCTGCCTCCGTATCGGTTTTCGGGCATGCCTCCGGCACCCACAGCCTCAAGACTGCAGTTGTGTAATTTTCTATGTCATCGAAAACGTTCATCTCGCGTGCAATGGCGCGTCGAGATATGTCTCCGCTTCTTTGCCCAAAATATGCCCGACATTCAAACCGTTGTTCTTTTCAAGGAATACTCCATCGTTTACATTTAAGCGAACTTTACTCGGCCGGTGTATTATTAATGTCCCGAATCAGCAATCAAATCCGCATTCGAGTTTTACGCAAAAGGACCTGCACACATGTTCCTTCCCGTAAGCAGACTCCGCATCGGCATTTGCTTATTTGCCCGCTCAGTATCCGAGTTTTATACAAAGAAACTTAACTCGTTACCTTTTTCGCAAAGAACGTCGGCACTTATTTGACTCCGATTCTCTCCCTGCCCCACGAACATTGGCTTGGCATGTACGTTCCGCAAAGCCGACTCAGTCAAACTTAAGCATGCCGAATCTGCATCCTTGTCAAATTGCGCCAATTAAAGCTTTTTTACGTCTCATTGTATCACGATTGAAGAAGAAAATCAAGAGTTTGAAGGAATAGATGAATTGGCAGAGTGCAGCTAATCATTGATGTCGAAATATCGTGTTGCTCAGCGCACAAAATCATCCGTTGACGAAAATGTGCATCTGCAGTATTCTTCATGCAGGGAACCTCCTCTGTGAATGTTTTTGACATTATAACTATATCATGTTTGTTTCATTCAAATTAATTATACATTAAAGCAGCAAACCGGGCAACCCTTCTTGAGCTGCCCGGTTTTGTTTTTTGACTGT
>OHCP01000290.1_pt1 | contig 21563 bp, 18 predicted proteins | sample 1566811 | NCBI WGS metagenome assembly OHCP01 (sample SAMEA3879591, study PRJEB24766) | human gut metagenome | biome: human-associated habitat; feature: feces | place: USA | collected 1985/1987
CGCCTTTCGGTTACAGTCTACCAAAACCGAAAGGCAGGTGCGAGTGTGCGAATTTCAGAATCGCACATTATTTCTTCATCTTCCTGCTGAATTCGTTCAGCGTCTGGATATGCCAGAGGCTTTTACGGGTAATAGAGCGGAAGGTCAGGGAGCAAAAGAAGTCCACGAGAAAAATTTTCGGGATGCAGAACTTCAGCCCCTTCTGGAAGGCTTTCAGTGACCCACGGCTGCACCAGTTGTGGACGGTGGTCAGGGTGTAGCCGGTCAGGGCCACCACATCCTTTACTGTGACCACATCCGGGTATTTGCGCAGCAGCTTTTCATAGTAGCCGTGCATCTGCCGCAGCGTGTCCTCCGGCAGCTCCTTGGAGAGCCTCGCCACATAGTGGGTGCCGTACCATCCCTTCGGCGCAGAATAGAGTTCTGGAAAAATCGCCCGCTCCTCCAAGTATGCTTTCACATCCTCTTTTCGGATTTTATAGCACCGGGTTTTCTTACCCGACCACTCACAGGGCACCTTGCCGCTTTTGAGCAGGTGCAGCGCCGTGGACTTGCTGATATGGCAGATTTGGAAGAACTGCTCCTTGTTCATCACTTCGGGAACGCTGTCCCAGTTAACGGGGAATACATCCATTTGTAACACCTCAAAAAAAGATTTTCGTCGGTTGGAAGCTCTATCCTGCGGTGTATGGCCGTCTCCCGGTTTTTCTCTCCTATCTTCCCGCATTTCTCTCCAAAATCGGGAAAAATGCCGATTTGAACCCACTTTCAAAAAAGCCCGTCCCGCAAGGCTTTCCGAGCGAAAAAGCCTGATTTCAAGCGACTTTCGGCGGGTACGGGGTTTACTGAAACGACCCCAAACCGGACACCCCCGTCACAGTTGCATAAAAGACTCGAAATCGGAATCGCTTCGTGGAACGCTCCACCCGAAAAAGTCTTGATTTATGCAGGTTTTCGAGGGTTCGAAAACGAAAAAATCTTTGAGTTCTCCCCATCAGTTCTCCCCATTTTCCAAAGCGGATTGGGTGAAGATACAACTTGGAGGGTTGTCCGAGTGGTCGAAGGTGCGACTCTCGAAAAGTCGTGTGCCGCAAGGCACCTAGGGTTCGAATCCCTAACCCTCCGCCAACCTGAGAAGCCGGTTTTGCCGGCTTCTCTTTTTTATTCCCGGTTTCCTATCCCTAAGCCAGCAAGCATTGCATCTGCGGAGATAACTTTTGAACTGTACTCAAGGTGTGCGTAAATGTTTGCCGTAGTTGAGAAGTCGCTGTGCCCGAGCCATTCTTGAATCTGCTTCATCGGAACGCCGTTGGCGAGAAGCAGCGAGGCGCAGCTATGTCTCAAATCGTGATAGCGCACTCTGCGCAATCCGTGTTCCTCCAGAAGCTTCGGGAATCCGCAGGAAACATAATTAGGCTTGATGATATCTCCGATTTCATTGATACACACATAGCCCGTGTAATCTTTCACATAGGATCGCCCGCATAAACGCCGGTTTTCCTCCTGTTCTGCTTTAAGCTCCAGAAGCCGTTCCTTTACGAAAGGAACCAGTGGCAGCGTTCTCATGCTGGACTTATTTTTCGTCCGATCTTCTGCGACCGTAATACGCTTTCCATCAAGGGCAACGGTTGTAAGCGTATGCCGGATGGTGATTGTGTCGCGCTCAAAGTCGATGGCATCCCATTTCATACCGAGGGTCTCGCTGCGCCGCATCCCATAGAAAGCACCAAAGAGAATGGGGATTTCAAGTTTGGTGCCTTTGGAGATTTCAAAAAGCCTGTTCACTTCATCGGCATCGTAAAAGTTTGCCATAAAACGCTCCTTCTTTGGTCTTTCGATCTTATCGGCAGGATTACTGGAGATTAGGTCGAGCTTGACAGCATACTTCAACGCCTTGTGGATGTTTGCGTGATAATGAATAACCGAGGACGCGCTCACACGTTCCAGTTCCTTCAGATAAAAATCCTGGATGTGTTTTGCCGACAGCTCCTGCAATGCAATCTGCCGTTCTCTGAAATACGGCACGATTACTTTTTTGACCATATTGGAGTATGAGGCGAAAGTTGTCACCGCCACGGAACTCTTTATTACCGTAAGCCATTGTTCCATGAAGTCTGCAAAAAGAACGTCTCCTGTAATCGGCACATCTTCCTGGAAACTGCGCCGCTGCTCCTGTAAGAACGCCTCGGCGCGTTTCTTGTTGCCTTTGACCGCAAGCCCTGTTGCGATCCACTTTGTTTTGCGGTTTCCGTGTGCGTCTGTGTAGTTTAGTACGGCATAAAAATAGCCCTTTTTCTCACGAAGGTGTCCTGCCACCATAATAAGATATCCTCCTCTCTTGTTGTGGGCAACACCTGCCGTTGACCTGAGAACAGTATAAATCATTCGAACTGATGCGGAAAGGATGCCGCCAATCGGATTTATTTCTCCATGCAGTCAACAGCCGATGCATAAGTAGGTAAAAAGATGTGCTTTGGGGATACGGTAGGCGCGACCTACTTTTATGCAGCAGATTTTGCCTTCTCGTATCAGTCGATACCCCGTTTTCGTGCTGACATCAAGTATCTGGCACATCTGAGCGATATCCATGACATCCGGATACTCTTTCAGCATTAGCTTGTAAGCATCACGCTGGGATAGCGTGGTAGTGGTTTCAGAGTTCATGTTTCGCACCTCCATTCCTATGCGTTGTTTTTGTATGTAAATGACCGCACGATTTCTCTTGCGGTCTGCCTTCCCTTAGAACTTCATGGGAAGAATCTCGTGCTTGCGCCTGCCGTTGTAGATGCGGTAGAACAGGTTGACGTAGCGCTTTATGCCCCGCAGTTCCTTTTCCGCCTTGCCCGCCGCGTAGATGAACTTGGGCTCGTAGGCGCGGATGCTGTAAATGAGCCGCTCCCGGTCGTACTCGCCGTGGTACAGCTCCACGAAATGGACGATACCCTGAATGATTTCCGCTCTCAGGGAATCGGGATCGCCGCCCCAGGCTTCCAGCAGGATGGTGAGCGCTTCCTTATAGAGTTCCGCCCCGGCGCGCCTGAACTCCGCAAAGGCGGTATTGATGCAGAGGATGCGACCCGTGCCGCCGCCCCGCTCAAAGCCCATATGCAGCCCCGCTTCCTCGGTGGCGGCATAGAACTCGCCCGACGCCTTATCCTCGCCGCGAAGATTGGCGCGGAGCCTGGCGCTGGGGGTAAGAGCCGCAGAAACGCCTGTCTGCATGGCAAACAGCAGCGCCTCATCCTGTTCTGTCATGCCATAGTACACCTTGCAGAGGATCGGCAGGTCGTTGTTGCCGTTCATGTGCTTGCGCGCCACAATAGTATGTTGCCCGTCAAACACATAATAGTGACCGTCACGAAAGCTAACCTTCGGTTCGTTGGCGATACGCTCATTGAACCCGGCCACGATCTTTGCCACACGCTCGGTGTTCAGCTTGCGCTGGTACGCATCGGGAATCTCCAAATCCCGGCTGCTGACCTCCATCAGCTTGTAGAGTGTCTTAATGCTGTTCATTGTCTGTTTCTCCTTCCAATTTGAGAATGTATTGTTTTGGCTCCTGCATGATTTCAATGACCTGATCTTTGTAGTCCGGCTTTTCCAATAGACCGGGGAAGTTCGTAAAAAGCACGTCGCATGTCTCGACCATATTCCGCGCCGTATAGCGCAGGCTTACCAGTGCCGAATCCTCCGTGACGCGCTTGGAGTCCTTCATATCCTCGTAGCTTTTGTCGATAGTCGCATAAACCTCTTGCTGGCGCTTTGTGCCGCTCCGGGCAGATTCCTTATCTGCTTTGGGCTTCTTTTCCGGAATCACCCTGAGCTGTTCCGCTTTTTCCCGGCGCTCCTCTGGAGATGCGCGGGCGACAGCCGCCACATCGGTTTCTCTGGGCTTAAACTTTCCGAGCAACAGGTCATTCTTGATGCCCGGAAGCACTTCTTCAGCGGCGTCCACACCTTTTGCATACTGATCCGCTCGTTTAACATAGCTCTCACTTGTTCCTGTCTCTGAAGCAATTCGCTCTCTTGTTTTCTGTGCTGCAATCAAGTGGTCATTTTGACCACTTGATTCTGGCAGATTGCTTTTCCGATCTCCTCCATGTGTTTTTTTCTCTGCATCGTAACGCTGCCCGATCAGATATTTCTTCTGCTGCGGCGTAAGATTTCGCCGCCCGAGCTGGTTCTTGCAAATCCAGGAAAGGGCCTCGTAGCGGTTGTTGAACTGCTTTTCATGGGTGCGGAACCCGATGCCCGGATGCGCCTGCGCGATGCGGTAGCGGTTGTGACCGTCCACAATCGTATCGTTCCAGACGATGAGGGGCATGAGCACCAGCCCTTCCTCTAAGATGTTTTCTTCCAGCTGGGAAAGCTCGTCCTCGGTCAGCGGCGGGCATTTCGCCTCGAACTCCGGGTCGATGGTCAGTACGGGATTCATTACGGAGCCTCCATTTCTTCGGGGACGTACAGCCCGAGGGCTTCCTCGATGGCCTCCCCGATCTCATCCATCTGCCGCCGGGTCATCCTGCCCAGGTACTTCTTCACGCGCCGCTTGTCGATGGTCTTGATCTGCTCCAGCAGCACCATGCCGGGAAGCTCCAGCCCGTGGATGCGCTCGGCGTAGTAGTGGGTAGGTTGGGACGGCTTCTTGCCGGACTTGGACGTGATGGGCGCGATGATCAGCGTGGGGCAGTAGTAGTTGCCGGTGTTGTTTTGCAGAACCACCACAGGGCGGGTGCCGCCCTGCTCGGAGCCTATGTAGGGGTCGAGGTTGGCCAAATACACGTCGCCCCTGCGGTAAATCCAGTTTTCCTTCATGCGGTTTCTCCGTTCCTTTCTTTCGTTTCTTTCGATATTCCTCAAAGCGAGAAAGCAGGTCATGTCCGGATATCTCTCGCTGTTGTATCTGTCCTGTGCGTTCATATTGCGTCTCCTTGTCTTTTGTCATTTTGGTTTTTCGGGTATGTATGCTCTCTATTTGTCCTCGACGCCCCGAGAGCAGGGAGAGCATCAGACGGCGGTGTGCTGCACCGCTCCATAGGAATCGAACCTCCCCGCCTTCATTGTGGCCGGGCCGCGAATTACGGAAGTATCATTGTCCCCAACACCTGTCGTCGCCTCCACCGGGAGCAGCCCGGCTTTTATCGTGTAAGTTGTATCGCTCGCTCATTTCTGAGGTCGTGGCGCACTCACGAAAGCGGCTCAGGGGTTCAGCCCATAGCGTTGGGAATGTGCCTGATGCCTGGATATTCAGTTTTCAAGGTTCGCTGAGCCGTAAGGCTCTGAGAAAACTGAATCTCCGTATTCCTTGCGGTGAGATTTGTCCTCTCACCTTTCAATGGACATTTTTTTGCCCTTTGTCAGGTATCACGCAAAATATATTTTTGCTTTTTTGCGGATCAGTGCGATTGCGTCATGCACGCTTTGCCTGGTCATGCCGTGCTCCGCAGCATATGCGGACTGGCTTTTCCCCTCGATGAGGCATTCCCGAAAGATCGAACGCTGGCTGTCCGTCAGCGTTTTGCAGAATGCGTCTGTGAGTTCTGCCGTGAGCACCTCGGAGTCGATGCGTTGCCGCACATCCAGCAGCCATGCGGACTCGTCCATGCTTCCGCCGTCGCGGATGGCGTCAAGGCTCAGAACCGGCCCGATGGTCTGCTGTTTTGCGTACTCCCGGCGCATCTGCTTTTCCTGACGGAGCAGCAGCCGCATCACCTCAAGGCTGACCTCCGTTTCCTCGCCGGTGGCCTTGATTCTGGCGAAATATCTCTTTCTTCCGTTTTCCTCGATTGCCCAAAGGTCGTAATCGAACTCCTTTAATGTTTTCATGCCGTGATCTCCTTTGAATTTTTGAATTTGGGTGAAATCAAAAATTCGGAGCTCACGGGTAATGGGTGTTGTACTGTTCAAAGCGGCATTTCATGGAAAAAGTCCTTTCCCGAGTCAAGCCGGGAAAGGACTTTCAACGCCGTACAAAGAAATCGGGCAGCAAAAAAGCGCCGTCAAAGCAGACCGAACCCATTTACCGGTTCAGTCTGACTTTGTACGGCGCTTGGCAGTCTCCTCAGAACGAATCTGATTCTCTCCGCTTGCTCGATTAAAAGTCGGTTTTTGTATTCAGTTTATCGTTTCTGCCTCGCCTTTCCGGAAAACAGGCGGCAGACGGCCTGTTTCGCCTTCATCCTGCGGAAGCAGCCCAGATTGATGGGATACTCCGACTTGCATTTTCGGCAGTAGACCATTTTGTGTCCCGCTGCGTCGGAGAACACCTTCTCTACCAGAAAGCTGCAAAAGGGGCAGTGGATCTCCCGGAGGGTCAGCGCGGCGGATTCCCTGCGGGAATCGGACAGCCTGCGTGACACATCCGGCGAGAGCTTACGGGGAGCGCTTGCTTTTCTCATCCTGCGCCACCGTCCTGTCCCAGCCTCATTTCCTCCGTGATGTACTCCGCCAGCGGGCGGTAACACAGACAGCCCAGCTCCCGGAGGCGAATGAGGAAGGCGGAGAAGGACACGCCCATGGCGTTGGCCATCTGTTTAATCAGGAGCTTGTCCACCGTCCGCAGAACGCTGTCACCGAATACGGGGATACCTTCGGAGAAGCCGTGCATGGCAACTACGTTGCGTACCATGAAGCGGGGCATAAGGAGGGCTGCGCCCATGCGGTCAACCTGCGTTTCCCGAAAGCTGAACAGGTTTTTGAAGTCCTCTTGAGAGTAGATGCGTTCGTTATCAAACTCTCTGTGGAAAGCAGCAGAGGGAACCGCCCTGTCCATGATGTAGTGGGCGCACTCGTGGCTGATGGTGAAGCGCCGCCTGCCGCTTTCGTGCTCCCGCCGCAGACAGCGCTCTATCACGATGGTTCCTCTGGGATACACGCGCCGGACGACAGTTCCGCCCTCATAGACGCGCAGAGGGGTCACGCCGTCCGCAATGAAGCCGATCTTGTCGCTGTCCTCCTCGGCAAAGCTGCGGTACAGCAGGGGCAGCTTCAGAAAGTCCGTAACGAACCCCTCGATGTCCACGCAGCAGGTGCGCTCCGCTTCCTTCCCAAGGTATTGGCGAATCAAGCCCTCGCCCAATTCGTCGAGTTCCTCATAGGAAAAAATCCTCATGTCTCACAAACACCTCCTATGGGGAGCGGTCAACATACCAGCGCTGACCCTCCCGATACAAATATCTTACCGCACGACCGATTTTGACGGTGTAGCGGACGCCTTCAAACTCATCGTGAGAAGCAGTACAGGTATGAAGCACCTTTGTCACCTCCCACTGTCTGCCGTCATGCCAGCGGATGAGAAGCGGGCGGATCACGCCGTCCGTATCCACCTCCGCGTTGACGGACACATATTTTTTCTGCATGGGCAATACCTCCGTCAAAGGGCTTTGATCACATGGGTGGCTACGCCCTGTACCCGAAGCCCGGACACATAGATATCCTCCATGTCTTTGTTCTCCGGGTGGAGGTAATAGCTCTGCCGGTCATCGTCATATAAGAGCCGCTTCAGCGTGTTCTTGTCCTCGTCGGTGAGGGCAACGACGATCTCCCCAACCTGGGCGGTGTGCTGTTGCCGGATGATAACCAAATCCCCATCGTCAATCTGTGCCCCCGTCATGGAGCTGCCGGAGGCGCGGAGGGCGTAGAAGTCCCCCTTGCCGAAGAAGGACACGGACAGGGGCAGGTATTCCTCCACCTGGGCTTCCTTTTCCTCAGGTGAGCCGCAGGGGATAGTTCCCACAATGGCGGCGGGGCTCACCGCCGGATTCATCCTTTTGCTCGAAAGCAAACAGAATTGTTGTGATGTTTATATTTGCGATTAGGCATTTGTATATAAGCGGGAACACGGTTTCAAAGCATATAATACGCTCAAATAATATTTTATATAAACTTGCCTTTAAAAACACTTGACAAATGTTGACAAAATTCGGTATACTGTGAGTGTGAACATCGGTTTGTTGTTCGTCGGGCCGTGTTCGAGTAAAATCAGGAGAGATATATGAGAAAAACGTACAGGATCACTTCATTGTTCATGGCAGTCGTCTGCCTGTTTGCCTTCTCACTGTTTCAGCCCGTTTACGGGTTCACCGAGCTTTCGCGTGAAAACCGCAGGTTTGCAGCCGCGGCAGAAGAATTGAATTCTGTATGGGATAACCCGAACGGCAATGCACTCGGTTACAGTCCTCTCACAGGCGAAATCGAATCCGAACGCGGCGAGTATTCAAAGGATTTTCGCCGAGCGGACGGTGCGGTCGAAAGGGTCATCTACTCCGACCCCGTTCACTTTGAACAGAACGGAGAATGGCAGACCATTGACAACACTCTTGTCGCCGAAACGGATGCGGACGGCATCCTGAGGTATAAAAACACTGCCGGTGATTTTACCGTACGCTTCGGCGAAAACCTTTCCGGTGAAATTGTCTCCGTTGAATACATGGGGGAAACGCTCTCTGTTGCATTGAACAGCCTGTCCTTTGCCAACCTTTCAAACGGACTCACCGCCGCAGACTTTCATGCGGAAATTCAAAACAACTCAACCGATACAACGGACCTGACGGATGAACAGCGCGATTCCCTGCTTCGCTTCCCCGACTGCCTGTCAAGCATTGTTCGATATGTTCGCTCCGAAACCGACGACAGTGCAATCCTCTCGTACTCTCTTAACGGAAAAACAATATCTGAATTTATAACCCTCTCTTCTCGTCCGTCAATGGCGCAGAGTGAGGATTTTTGTTGGTCATTCAACATAAAGACATCACTCACGCCGAGAATGCAGGGCAATACCGTCCTGCTTGAAAACGGCAAGGGCGAAACCGTCTTCACCCTTCCTGCACCGTATATGTTCGATGCAGCAGGTGCGGAAAGCACCGATTTCGAGGTTTCGCTTGCTCCGAATTCAACTTCGGACGGATTCATCTATACCATGGTTCCGAGTTTTGCGTGGCTTTGCAGTGCGGAACGAGCGTATCCGGTAACGATTGATCCCGATATAAAGCTGAATTTCAAAAACAATGTTGAAAACACATACGTCGATAGGAATCTCCCCAACACAATTTGCAGCATAAACTCAACCGCACCCGGTGCACTGCGCCTGAGTGCAAAGCAAAACATACTTATTCGGCTGAATGAACTCCCCGAGCTGAATGCCGGTGATGTCATCGTCAGTGCTGCAATCAACCTGACGCGGTACGATGAACCCGGAACGAACCTCGGCAAAGAAATAGACCTTTACCCCGTGCTGTCAGATTGGTCGGAAGACACACTGACATGGACGCGCTACTCCGCATTGAACAACGGCAATCCTGCGGACAAATCCAGAGTTTTTTCACTCGCAATGTCCGAAGTGCAGAACGGTGTAAACTTCTTTGACATAACCGACCTGTTCAAAAAATGGCATTCCGGTGTGACTGAAAATTACGGCGTTGTTTTGGAGAGCAGCAGTTCCGCAATATACCACTCATCGCGAACCAATGTATCGTCCGGCGTACACCCCTACTTTTCGATCGTCTATGTAAACTCCACCGGCCTTGAAAGCCGTTTCTCGTATTCGGATCAGGATGCGGGCGCAGCCGGCGCGGGCAGCGTGAACCTGTTCAGCGGCAACCTCACTTTCTCGTTTGCGGATGCTTCTGTTGCAAACGGAGCCCTGCCAATCTCCGTTTCCCATGTATACAACACGAACGACAAGAATACAGATATCGGTTACGGCTACGGCTGGCGCTTGAATTATTCACAGTCGATAGAAGAAATGTCATTCCAAAACGGAAATAAAACACAGACATTCTTCAAGCTTACCGATGGCGACGGCACAAGGCATTACTACAAAAAACAGTCGGATTCGTCAGCAAAATACGTCAATGAGCTTGACAAGAATTCAACGCTCACCGTCAACACGGGTTCAAAACTTATCACCGTTTCCGATAAGGGCGGAAACAAACTCGTTTTTGAATACGGCACATACAACGGCAGGAAGCAAGGAAGGCTTACCTCCGTTGAAGATGCAAACGGCAATAAGATCCTTATTGAATACAGGGATTCAACTCAAAAAAACGATCTGCGCATTTCTGCGGTAAGAGAAAAGCTTGCCTCCGTCTCAACCTCGGGGCAACGCATAGTTTTCGCATACAACAGCAGCAACAGGCTCTCGTCCGTAACTCCGCCCGACGGTTTGACGGTTGCTTACTCTTACTCCGAATACAATAATCTTCGTGCCGCACAATATGCCGACGGCACAAGCTCGCAATACACCTATTATTCAAAGCATCTGCTGCAAAAAGCAAAGAACCCCGCCGGATACGGCATAACCTATACCTACTCCGGCAGCGGCAAGGCTGCCTCCGTTGTTGAAAAAGCCGGCACGGCACAAACAGCGGGCAGGCAGATTCGATTCGAATACGGCTGGAACGTTACAAACGTTATCGATGCTCAGAATCGAATCGTAACATACCAGTTCAACAACGCAGGGCAAGCCGTAAGCATCCGCAATCCCGAGGGTGAAGCGGTGTTCATGGCATACAACTCCGCAGACAGAACAAAAACCCAGCTCGCTGCCGTCTCCAAAACGCAGACGACTGTATTCAACCTGCTCAAAAATCACGGGTTCGATAAAAAGAATCCGAACGATTATTGGACAAAATCCTCAACCTCCGCCGTGTTCACGCAAACCCATGCTCACACGGGTTATCGCAGCGTAAAGCTGCCTTCGGGTACTTATATCGAGCAAAGTGTTTCCGTAAACGCAGGTGCCGTTTACACTGCTTCCGCATACTTCACCGGTGCGGCAGGCGGCGTTGTGCAGGTGTTGAACGGTTCAACCGTGATTGCACAGAGCGACCCCGCGCAAACTTTCGGAACAACAGGTTCGGACTGGACACGCGGCGTTGCAGTGTTCACCGTCCCGACGGGAGTTTCAAGCATAAAGATCCGCATTGCTCAGCCGCAGTCCGCTTCGGGAACAGCCTACGCCGACTCCGTACAGCTTGAAACCGGCGAAACGCCGAATCGTTACAACATGCTCCAAAACAGCGATTTCACTGACGGAGCATCCTCGTCCGATGATTCGGATAACTCGACAGGCTATGCGCAGAATGTTGTCGGCGACACCGCAATCCCCAACGAAATCGTCTCCGCAGCAGGCGATTCCTCACACCCCGGCGCTTTCTCGGATCAGGTGCTTAAAATCACCGGCAGCACCGGTGCAATTAAGCATGTTTTCCAGTCGATTCAGGTAAACGGCAAAAAAGGCGATGTCTATTCATTCGGCGGTTGGTGCGCATCCGACTCCGTGCCGGAAACCGTACAGCTCAACACGTCCGACAGCCCGATAAGCTACCGTGTCTTCGGAAGAAAAGAAATAAAGCTTCAGTTCTACTCAAACGGCACCTTCCAAAATGAGGTCACCGCCGCTTTTGCTGCCGACACAACCGATTGGCAGTACACCTGTGCAAGTGCGGTCGCTTCGCTTGACTACACCGAAGTAAGAATCGTCGTCTGCTTCGACTACTCACGCAACACCGCTCGCTTTGACGGGCTTCAGCTGCACAGGGAACAGTTCTCTCAAAGCTATTCCTATGACGATAACGGCAACGTTACGGGTTACGCCTCCCTTATAGGACAGGAACCCAAGCTGACCTATGACAACAACGACAACGTAACTTCCTCCACCGACCCGCTCGGCAACAAAACCTTATACACCTACGACAGCAAGCACAACCTGCTTACCTCCACCACCCCCGGCGGTGTGAAAACAACCAATGTCTACGATGCAAACGGAAATGTTACAAAAACTTCGGTTGCATCGTCCGATGGTTCGCTTTCGACTTCGTCAACAACAGCATTCAATGCTGCCTCGGCGCTCGCTTCCGCTGTTACTGATGCTCGCGGAAACACCGTTCGATACAGCTATAACACAGCAACACGGTTGCAGACGGCAGTAACCGATGCAAAAGGAAACACGAGTCAATACACGTATTACTCAGCCTCCGGAATGCTTCGTCTTGCCGCTATCACGGGCAGCAACTACAGTACGGTGGACTATTCGTATGATGATTACGGCAAACTGACGGGTATTACCCGACCTCAAACTGCATACAGCTTCACCTATGACGACTGGGGCAGAACAATTTCAACCTCAGTCGGAAACAGAGTGCTTTCAACCAACACCTATGACTCTTTCGGTCGTTTGTCTTCCGTAACTTACGGCAATGGCTATAAACTCAGCTATACATACGACAGCATAGACCGCGTTGAGTCAATTACCGAACTCGAAATGCCGGGGCTTTCCCCTTCAAAGGTTTATGAGTTCGTGTATGACGGTGAAGGTAATCTTTACGAGCTTCGCAACTATAAAACCCGTCGCTCTACCTTCTTTGAATACGACCATGCCGGCAGGTGCATGGCAAGCAACGAAAAGAGCTTCACCGGAGGTTCATCCGGCAGTCTTGAATACACGGCCGTCTGTGCGTCTTACAAGTACGAATATGATAAGAACAATAACCTTTCCAAGCTCACGCAATCCGTGATGGGTTTTGATTGGGCTGTTTCTTACACCTATGACAAGGATAACCGTCCCCTTGCCGCAACACTTGCAAACGGTGCAAAAATCATCAATCAATATGACGGAATCGGAAGGCTTTCCGGCCGCAGCATTAAGAACGGCAGCTCCACTGTTTCGCAGATTCAGCTTTCCTATGTCAGCGGGACGAACGGGACAACAACGCTCGTTAAGTCATATCGCAACGGTTCGGACGCAAAGTACAACTATGATTATGACGCCAACGGCAACATAACCAAGATCTGGCGCGGAAGTTCAACGTTCGAAAATGCAGATGAAAAATTCTCCTACGAGTATGATTCCATGAATCAGCTTGTTCGTGAAAATCTGTACTACGGAGAAAACAATTCCGCGAACTCAACTTACACTTATGCATACGATTCCTACGGCAACATGCTCGGAAAGAATCGCTATGCGTACACAACGGGTTCAATTGCGAACAAGTTGATCCCAACCATCCGGGGAGGTAGTTTCAATGTTTAAAAGAAAGATGTTTTTTATGTTTCTGTTTGTTCTTTTCATGGCATTCATTGCAGGGACATTTGTTGTGATTGGCAAAAACAAGCTTCCGGAAACTAAGGCGTTTGATGTGGGCGATTATCAATATTATATTGATAAATTTCCGTCAGAAGATAATTTAGGGTTCATATCCGATCCAAAAGATCTTCTCAAAAAAGTTGAAGTAATTTGGATCAATAAGTATGGAGAACGTATAAAAAAGCAGAAACCCTATCAAGTATTCTATGATAAGGCAAACGGTATTTGGCTTGTTCAGGGAACATTGCGATCCAATATGACGGGTGGTGTTGCAAACATCTTGGTGGATAATGACACAGGCAGGGTCTTAGCACTCTGGCATGATAAGTAATTTATGTCGATGAGCATCTTGCTGTTCCAATATGTATCCGTTCAAAAACAGTACCGACGTTGCTGTTGCTTTCGTGTATAACCGATTTTTTAAAGCAAAGAAACAGATGTACGGTTCTGATTGGCAGGATACATAGATTTTAATTATTAATAAAACTACGCGAGGAAGGAAAAAGCACATGAATTTCAGAATAACGGATGATGTAAGCGAGCACGATGTCAATGAGATACATGGAATGCTGAAAGAATATAATCTTGCTCATCGTGAACAATCAAAAAAATCCCGATAGGGCTGTTCTTTGAAGACGAAAACAACAGAAAACTGGCAGGATTGACAGGAGAGATATTCGGAAATTGGCTTTGCATTCAATTCCTTTTCGTCAGTGAACAACTCAGAGAGCAAGGTATCGGAAGCAAGTTATTGGAGGCCGCGAAAAGCGAAGCCAAGCAGCGCGGCTGCAAATATGCTTTTGTGGATACTTTTTCTTTTCAAGCTCCGATATTCTACAAGAAACATGGATATCAGGAGGTTTTCACCCTTGAGGAATATCCGTACACCGAGAAAAGGCATTATTACACAAAAAATTTGTTTTGACCTGTGTTCATCCTCGGCGTAGAGCCAGCAATGTATGCCGTCTCCCTTGCGACGCTGCAGATTTGGGTCATAGTTGGAGTTGCCGCACTCAGCACGACCCTCGCTGTTCGTTTTTTTCCGTTGAGAATAAGATGCCAATATTTAAGCGGCAGAATCGCATTTTTTAACGGAGCTGCGGCATCGTCAGCTGCAAAAAGCCCGGGCAACTCAAAAAGGGTTGACCGAGCTGTTTTTGAAATCAATGCTCTTTTTTATTTCATTACCTTTTCCAGCAAGGTTTGGTAACTGTCCACCACATCATAAACCACATTTCCGTTGCTGATCGCCTTGAAATGCTCTCTTGCGCAGTGAATTTTCGATTCCTCAATGAGCCGGAGCTGCATGGAGGACATAGAGCCTTTCGTCTCAGCAACAAAGTAGATATGCTTGACGGTACCTTCATAGAAAGCTATCGCCCAGTCCGGATTATAGTGTCCTACCGGTGTTGCAATATAGAAGCTGTCCGGCAGCTTCACATAAACCGCAACATCTGTGTTGGTGTCCAAATCGGCAGCAAAATCGCGCTCGTTTGTGGAATCATACACGATATGATCGTATAGATGCCGCTGCGCTTTCATTGCGTTCGTTCCAAGCTTACCCTTGATGGTCGGTTCGGTAAAAATGTCCGTGTCGTAATGTTCATCCAGCACATTGTAGGTGATGTGCTGGATAATTGCAGTTGCCTTTTCATCATTGATTAGGGCGGCTGCTTTGATGATAAACTCTTCCGGATTGAACTTGAACTGCTCAAAAACGGATTTCTCAATGCCGGTCAGAATTGCAACGACTGCTTTGCGTGTCAAACCGGTCTCTCCGACCAGCTTGCCGATCAGATCATACTTCACGCTGCTGCCCACGCGGATTTGCTTGCTGCTGTCATAAGTAGAAGACTTTGACTTTGAGAATGCACTTCCGTCAAGGAGAGAATCCTTCGACTTGATCTCATCCATCGCGCCGGTTTCAACTTTGAAGAAGATTTTCGGCACATGAAGATTCCTGTTGATGGAAGCAATCGCCTTGTTTACAAGCTCATCGGTATCAAAATCAACCACATACACAGATTTCGGGCTGATGCGCTTCCAAAGCGCTTTGAACTCCGGCATGGCGAGCTTGTCGGGATCAACTTGCAGCTCGACGTTCTTGTCGCGGGCATTCTCCGGCTGCATAGCGCGGCTGTCATAGACGGAATCAAGAATATTGATCACAGAATCGCGGCTGTCCGCCACTTCCTCCGCAACCTGAATCGCGCCGTTTGCTTTGTCGGCATAATATTTATCGGTCAGTACACCCTTCTTGTCGATATAGCCGTTGACAATCAAATCAAAATAAATCGCTTGCGCCGTATCGCCGTCCACAACCTGTTCGTTGCCTCCGGCATCCACAATGACCTTGTCCTTGAAGAGGTCGGCAGTAACCGCCACGGGGCGATCCGCAACCGCATCAGCAAGCTCAGTCTGCAAGCCCTTTGCGAAGCTGTCATAGCTCTCACTGGCGATAACGGTCAGAACATTGATGGACTGCACATCATTTCCAAGCACGTTGGCGTCCATGCGCTCGCCGTCCTGATTGACACACAGGCGCAGACCGCGACCGACCTCTTGCCGCTTGCGAACCTCGCTGCTGCTCTGTTTCAGTGTGCAAATCTGGAACACGTTCGGGTTATCCCAGCCTTCGCGCAGTGCGGAGTGCGAGAAAATGAAACGCACAGGGGATTTTTTCGGATCACGATCCAGAAGCAGTTCCTTATTCTTCATGATCAGGTCATAGGCGTCAATATCGTCGGAGGTGCCCTGCTTTTTGTCGGAGAGCTTGCTGTCGGTCATCTTGCCCTTCTTATCAACCGAGAAGTAACCGGCATGGGTGTCATGGGCGGAAATCGCGTCCAGATAATGAATGTAATCATCGTCACCGGCTCTCAACTGCATAGAGCCTATGATGTCGTTGTATTCTTCCTCGAACATATCCGCATAGATGCCGTTGAACGGATGCCCGGCCTCGTCATACTGTTTGTATTTTTCAACCCTGTCGATGAAGAACAGCGACAGAACTTTGATGCCCTTATGGAAAAGCTGACGCTCCCGCTCCAAGTGAGAAAGAATCGTTTCGCGGATCTGAATGCGTCGGAGCTGGTCTTCGCTGACCTTACCGATCACATCTCCGGCAAAGATTTTGATACCGTTCAGGAACTCTACGGAGTTGTCGCGTCCGTCGATAGACTTGACCACAAAGCCGACCTTGTACTCGTCAAGATTGCCGGAATTGTCATAGAGATTGTAGCCGATGCCCACCGTTACGTTCTTCTGGCGAATGCCCTTCGCACCCTTGCAGTCAAACTGAATGGAAGCAGTCGGGTTCTTCTCCTTCGAGACGTTGATGCTTTCCAGATAGACGAATCCCTCGGTTGCCGTGCTGCCGGACTCTGTGATGCCCTTGACGGCAATTTTCTTGACCAACCGCTTGTTGTACGCTTCCATCGCATCGAGGCGGTACACCATGTTATAGATGCTGTCCGACTTGTGAGTTGCGGAATAACGCAGCGTCAGCAGCGGACAAAACTCTTTCAGCCGTTCCTTCGCCTGTTTTCCTTCGACCGACTGCGGCTCGTCAATAATCAGAATTGGGTTCGTTTTTGCAATAATATCAATCGGGCGACGGGAACGGAATTCGTCCAGCTTCATGTAAATACGCCGCGCGTCCTTACCCTTGGCATTAAACGCCTGCATATTGATGATCATGACATTGATGGAACTATCCGACGCAAAGCGGTCAATCTCCGTGAGGTCTTTTGAGTTATAGATGAAAAACCGGATTTTCTTGCCGTATTCCTCCGCGAAATGCTCCTGTGTCACCTGAAAGGACTTATAAACGCCCTCGCGGATGGCAATGCTCGGCACGACCACGATGAACTTGCTCCAGCCGTAGTGCTTGTTCAGCTCATACATCGTCTTGATGTAGGTATAGGTCTTGCCTACGCCGGTCTCCATTTCAATCGTCAGATTATAACGACCTTCAAGCTTATCAGATGGCTTTATCTGATTCGTGCGCTGCACCTTTTGCAGATGTTCCAGAATCAGCTTGTCGGAAAGCTCCGGCACAATGCGTTCGTTGCGCCAGCCGGTAGATTCCTCTTCTTCTTTTATGGCTATCTGCGAAGATTTCACACCGTCCGCCTCTATTTTCTCGTAGCCTCTGTCTATCATATAGGTAGGCGTGAGGTACGGTTGTCCGGCAAATACGTCAACGACTGCTTTTGCCGCATCCGCTTGAAATTTTTGATGTTTGAATTGCAGCTTCATAATTTCGTTATTTCCTCCGTGTGGTGTTGGTGAAGTGTGGAGTGTGAAGAGTTGTGAGTTAAGTTACTTTTGCTGTGCGGAAGAAATTGTTTTCGTTGTAGCAGACAGCATTCTTCTCAACTCGTCACAATCGGCGTTGAGCGACTTAAACTCCTGTTCGGACAAATAATCCGTTTCAGTCAGTAATTCCAACCAATACAATGTCTCTGAGCATTCCTTCAATGCGATATAAATCTTCGAAAGGAAGTCCTTTTTACTAATTGCGCACTCCGCTTCCGCAAGATTTGCTCCAATGCTTGTACCGCTTCGTAAAATCTGTTTTGAAAGCACGAACTCTCTTTTTTCTTCGCATAAGTATTGATATAGCCGAACGATCCGAACGGCAAATCTCTTGCTCTTATACCTCGCAGTGTTTTCTGCTTCCATAACTCCACTCTCCACTCTCAACTCTCATAACTTCACTCTCAACTCTCATAACTACACTCTCCACTCTCAAAACTTCACTCTTATATCACCCTCACGCACTTGGTGATGTCGCCCGCGTCCTCCGGCATATAGAGCTTGAAAATTTCGAACATGTTGATTTTCTCCGGGCTGGACGCAAAACCGGAATCGCGGAAGACAGCGCGGAGCGGTTTACGCTGCGCAATCTCCTTGACCACACTTTCGGGGACATTAGCGTCAAAACAGGCGATCAGGTCGCCGTCGTTGTAGGTGTGGACGGTGCAGCCGCCCAACTGCTCGGACTTGTAGGGCAGGGACAGCGGCAGCCCCCATTCGATCAGGCAGCCGAACAGCAGGTCGAGGTCGGTGCGGTCATCCTTGATGTTGGATTCCAGCTGATGGAGAAAGTCCTGATCGTAGTCACAGGGCGCGTAATAAACATCCTTCATGTTGGTGGAATCCAGCTTGAGCACGCGGAAGCCGATGTCGAGTTTGGAGTTTGGAGAGTTAAGAGTGGAGTTGTTATTTGCCAACTGCTCTTTCAGAATTTTTTCTCCGGCTCTTCTGATTCTCTCTTTTCCGATTTCGCAGATGTTTTTGTAGCCCGCTTTGTAGGCTTCGCTCTTTTCGTCACAGGGTTCGGGAAGCTGTACCATGATGAATTTGCGGTGTCCGCCGTCCTCAGCGTTGAGCTGCATGACGGCATGGGCAGTGGTGGCAGAGCCAGAGAAGAAGTCGAGAATCAAATCACTTGCAGCACAATCACAGAGCTTTACAAGTTCCATCATCAACTGCTTGCTTTTAGGATTATCAAATGGCAGATCAATTTCTTTTCCAATCTGTGAAACCTCAATGTCTGTCCAGTTGCTTGTACGGAGCATCGTGTCGGACGGTGCAACCCAATGCTGAACACCGCCGTTTTTACCTGTTCCGTTCGGAATTCTTCTAATGAAATCTGTTATTCCAGTTTTTTCAGCGTATTCTTCGAGGGAAATCTTGCCCTCATATTCTTGCTGATACTTCTGGTAATTTGCTACGGCTATTTTTGCGCGATCTTCTGAGTTGCGCCATTGACCTGTTTCTGGTGTAAAGCCAAGGATGTCATAACGCATTGTTGGTCTATCTGCGTTGCTCCAAAACACATCCCACCGACCTTTAGCAGGTGCATTCTCCTTTTTCATCCGTATAGCTTTCATGAGAAACGCTGGGGATTTTGCATATATAAGAACATACTCAAAGCCAACATTAAGACTGTATAGTCCGTTATCTGCAAACTGAGAGTTAAGGCTTTTTATTCTTCGGCGGGTGAGTATCGTGTTTCTGTAATTGCTTGCTCCAAATACTTCATCACACATTTCCTTCAAACTGGTTAATTCGCCGCTATCAATGCTAATACAAATCGCGCCATCGTCTTTCAGCAATGCTCTCGCCAGCATCAGCCGGGAATAAATCATGCTGCACCAGTCGGAATGAAAGCGTCCGTTGGTGTCAGTGTTCTTGAACAGGCGGTCGCCTTCCTCACTCCACTCTCCGCTCTCAACCTTCCACTCTTCGCTCTCCATCTTAAAATCATCGGCATAGATAAAATCGTTGCCGGTGTTGTACGGCGGGTCAATATAGATCATCTTGACCTTGCCGAGATAGCTCTCCTGCAAGAGCTTGAGGACTTCCAGATTATCGCCCTCGATGTAGAGGTTTTCGGTGGTGCCCCAGTCCTTGCTCTCCGCCACGCACGGGCGCAGGGTCTTCCGGATTGGCTTGTTGGCTTCCACGATAGCAGCCTTCTTACCCACCCATGTGAACTCGTATGCCTCGTCCCCGTCCACCACGTCCGGCGAGAGCATCTGTTTCAGCAGTTCAAAATTGACCGCCCGCTTGTACACCTTCTTCTCCGGCGTGCTGCGTTCCTCGTCCGGCATCTCCGTGATGCAGTTGGGAAATAGGGCGGCAATTTTTTCTATGTTTTCCGATGTTAAATCGGGGGTTTCAAATTTCGGTTTGTGCATGGTGTTTATTCTCCAAAAATCTCTTTAATTCTATTTGTCGTTTCCGTTAGAGCCGAATTAGGCTTAGGTGCCTGTAGTTTTTCTTGTATTTCGAGTATAGCAGACGGCAAAGTTACTTTATGCTGTTCCATATATGCAGCAATTATATCATATCCCTTGCTTAACGCAACGGCAGTTTCAATCATTGCTACTTTTTCTTGCAGTTTCGCTTCTTGGCTTACTTCATTCATCTTCTTAATAGCATTACAAATTGCAGCACTGAAAGTCTCGCCATTTTGCCCATCTTGAGCTGCGTCTTTGTTAATAATATTTTTCCTGATTTCCGCATCAAGCTGCTCGTTTATCTTTTTTATGAGCTTTAATGCCTCAGAAAAAGAAGAGGCACTCATGTTATGTGCATGCATAACATCGTTGCGAAATTCTTTGACCTTAACAAAGTCCGAGCGCAGTTCTGGAACAGCTTTTTCGCCTAAAAGCTTATCCCATAATGTATTCTCGGAGATTCCCTGCAATATATCAAGTATCTCGCTTTTTGTAAATTGCCCTTTTATTTTTTTTACGCGTTCTCTGACATCTTGATTAAATTGTGGGTCTGCAAACAGCAAGGCGAAAATCGCGCCCAAATCTTTGCTTTCCAAATCCTTGATAGTCTCACTGTCGCGCTTGTCCTCACTTAGCGCACTCTTCAAATAAAGGAGCTTACGTAATTTACGTTCAAATTCGTTAAAGTACGGATAAAGAAACTTGTTATAATAAGCAGCACACCCATTACTCAGGACTGTCGGTCTATAGTTATCCATCACATACTCATGAACCACCGAAAGTATATTAGCACTTTCTTTATTGTCTCCATCTATGGAACATTTGGCAATCCAGCAATCAGAGTTTTCGATGTCGCAGATTTCAATATTTACCGGTTTGTGTTCGTATTTTTCGAACTCGGCTTTATGTGTGCCATCTGTAAAAAGGTATTCTTGTATCATAATAAAACTCATAGTCCCCTTCTCAATCTTTTCAGCTCCGCATTTATTTCCATGCGCCGGTTAAGCTGCTTCTCTTTCTTCATCTTGTTTTCCAGCGCGGCGATCTGCTTTTTGAGCTTTTCGCGCGCCAAGCTTTGCGCAACGTTTTCGGCGGCACCGCAATTTGCGTTCCACTCCTCCCCTTGCAGCTCGGCAACCTGTTTAACAAAGTTATCATAAACGGCGTCCAAAGTCAAGCCGTCAATGCGGAGATCAATCTCATTTTCCGGTATCCAGTCGGTGTGATAATATCTATTGACTTTGAAAGCGCTGCTGCCGGAGGCGGCGGCCGACTTGTGGCCGATCCACGCCTGAGCCTTGCCGTCAAAGGTCAGGATAAAGAGGATATGGTACGGGATTTCCTTGTCGATTTGTTTCAGCACCGCTTCGTCAAGCTGCGGTCCGTTCAGGCGAATCTCAAGCACTTCAATCTCCGTTACGGCTTCACCCGCCGCAATATTCAGCGTGGACGCCGCCAGCTTGTTACGCCAGTACACCAGCCGAATTTGATCGACAAACGCACGGCGCAGCGCCGGAGAAACGTCCAGATTCTCGTAAAATTTTTGCTTCGGTATTCTTTTGCCGAATTCCGTAGATGCAGGAAACACTGATTTAATTAGAAATTAGGAATTAGAAATTAGGAATTTCTTACTCCCAATTCTTTTCTCCTTTCACATTTTTCAATTACCGTATGGTGCGGGTTCAGCACATCGGTAAGTGGAGAAGCTCAACACATAGGTAAGTGAA
>OHCP01000291.1_pt1 | contig 21523 bp, 20 predicted proteins | sample 1566811 | NCBI WGS metagenome assembly OHCP01 (sample SAMEA3879591, study PRJEB24766) | human gut metagenome | biome: human-associated habitat; feature: feces | place: USA | collected 1985/1987
CTTTGGTTGGCATAGTGTTCTGTCCTCCTTTCGGTTTTTGGGTAAAAGATGGGGTAGCATATTGCCACCCCATCCCTGCGATTATGGTGTTTACTGGTCAAAATCCGGATACAACTCCAGCTCGGCAAACTCGGCATCACTCATGGCCTGGAGCTTGCCCAGTGCGCTGTCTGTCAACTCCCGCAGCTCGGTTTCCTCCGGGGCCAGCTCGCCGCGCATCTCACGCAGGCTGTCGATCAGTCCGGTGCGGCTGCCGGTATTGTAAATGCACATCAGGTTCATTTCCTCAAAAGTAAAGTTTCCCATATCAAATCTCCCTTTCCGCACTCTTTTTGGGCGCTGTCTTTTTGTGTTCTGCCTTGGGCTGGCTTTTCAGCTGCTCCATGACGGACTTTTTCTTTTCCCGTTCCTCCCGATGGGCAGCGGCAGCCAAATCCATGAGGGAAATGGGCTGACCGTTGCGGGCCTGCTGTTCCAGCTCTGCCACCGTAGGCTCTTTTGCGCCATTGTTGATGATACCGTCGATCATGCCGTAATCGTCCTCCACGGCCATCTCCGCATTTTTCAGCGGATTTTCCGGCAGGAATCCGGGGATCTGGGTAAAACCAACACTGTCACAGTAATGACAGGATACCTTACCGTCCTGCTTGATCGCAACGATGTCACTGACACTCATAGAAGGACTGTGAAAATCCGCCGGCTTTTGCAGATTAAACTGCTCATATAGTTTTTCCAGCTGCTCCGGTACCGTGCCAGACTCCCTCAGCGGAGCTGTGTAAATGAGGTCATAATTGCTGCGGTCTATGGAAATGTCATGGGACTTTAACCAATCCAGATTCATAAAGCGCACATTCTGCGGATCGTCACGGCTCACCTGATAGATGGCAAAGCAATCTCTGTTCTGGGATAGAAATGCCTGTTCGCGTTCCTGCTGATGTTCCTGACGCTCCATGACCTTTTCGTGGAACTGAGGGCTTTTCTCCCATTCCTCACGGTCCACGCCAAAAAGACCGCCATGATCCATGATTTCCTGCGGGTCAAACACCATGCTCTCCGTATTGTCCTCATGCAGCACATAGACGGTCAAACCGGCGGCATCCAGTTCCAGCGCCCGTTCTCTGGTAACAGGGAACATCCCATCATAGGAGTAGCCGTATTCCTGCATATCTGGTGTGGAGACCTGCTCATCCGGCATGGGGTATTCATCCAGTGCCTGCTCCTGTGCTTCCGGCAGCTGGGAAGAAGCAGCCATCTGACTGGCCTCTGCCTGCATCTGCTGGTAGGCAGCTTCCTGCAAGGTCTCAATCATGGACAACGGTGCGTATTTTACCGAGTCTCTGCCCAAATCGTTGTCATCACAAATCTGGAGAACTGCCTTCATGCGGGAAATCTCCGGCATATCCAGCTGACCACCATCCAGCTCTTTCATGGACGCGGCATCGTAAAGGGTATAGTCCCAGCCGCTGTCACAGGACTGGATATGAAGATAGGTGGCATTGTCGATCAGAAACAAAGCCTCCTGCTGATTGGCGTCCGCCCCCAGCACTTCCATTTCCGGCATTGCCGCAGCCAGTTCCTTTACCGCTTTTTGCACCAGAGGATTATCACGGTAATAGTCGATTGCCTGGATGGTGTCCAGGTCAATGGTCTGGCCGGTCAAAATCGGAAAAGGTCCTTCATAGTCGCTTCCGTCTTTCAGCTCAAAACCAATGCCCTTGATCCCGTTCATTCGTTCTGCCGGAATCTCCTGATAAATGCGGATTGCTTCCTCCAAAGACAGGTTATCGTGGTATTCTCCGAGGTTTGGAAATTCCATGCACTCTGCTACATAGTAGGTCAGATCGCCGGTCTGCTGTCTATCAGATACCTTAGCGGCATCTTCTGGCTGCTCTATCGGGGCGGGTTCCGGCTCTACCTTTGCATGAGGGTCGATTCCGCGCTCTTTGCAGATTTCCTTATAGTGGCGCTCAATGTCGGAGATCAAAGTGCCGGAGGTTTTGTTGATGGTCTCCAAACTGGCTCTCAACTCTTTCAGTTCCTTGCCCTGACTCCAACTGGCAATATAGCCAAAGCTGTTTTCTCCTGTCTCGATGCCAAAATACTTGCAGACCGCATAGGAGATGCTTTCAGCCTCCACTTCCTCCGTGTGGCGGTTTTTGATTGCCTGTTTTTCTGCGGTTGCATCTTCCTCAACTGCAAGACGCCATTCAAACTGATTTTCGTCCACATAGCGCCAATCCATATCAGAAGCAAACTGTTCGGCTTCTTTTTCTGTGGCAAAATCCAACTTGAAATCATGCTTGGTTCCACCTTCACTCTCCAGCACAACCTTCCATGACGGTAGCATTTCATATTTTTTAGGGTCATGGAGCTTGCTGTGGGCAATCTCGTGTACTGTGGCTGAAACCGTCTGAACCTCACTCATGCCCTGACGAATGGCAATTTTCTGATGATCGGCAGAAAAATAGCCGTCCGTATCGGCGGCCATTGCTTCAAAAGTGATCGGCACCAGCGCACTGCGGCGCAGGGCCTCCATGAATGCCTCATAATTTGGCACATTGCCGGAAAGGGAGGAAGCAAGCTCCGGCAAAGGTTTCCCGTCGGTCTGACTCACATCAAAGACCTTGACCGGGCGGAACATGGGAATCTCGATTTCTTTTTCCTCTGTGACGATCTTTCCGTCTTTATCCAGAATCGGAGCCTTGGTATCTGGGTCCAGCTTCTGCTCCTCGATTTTCTTCTTATACGGTGTGGGAGCGATGATGGTAATGCCATGCTCGCCCTTTTTTACATGACGCTCAAACTGGTCTTTCCACTTATTGTATCCGGCTACCAAAGTGGCATCCGGCTTCTGCATATAGATGAGCATGGTGTTGTTTACCGAATAGCGGTGGAAGCGGGACATGACGGACAGATAGCGCATATACTTTTCACTCTCAAACAGTTCTTTGATGCCCTGCTCGATGCCATCTGTGATTTCCCTTAGCCGTTCTCGGTTGGTGGGTTTATTCTCAGCCATGATTTTCAATCTCCTTTCCAAGTGTGTGATTTCTGCTGTGTGTTCTGCAATCCATGCCTTTTGTTCTTCTTCACTTTCATAAAGAAAAAGGTCCAGCAGGTACTCTACATAGGCTTTCTTCTGGATTGCTTCCACAAAACGGGGGTGCGGTTCTTCCTCCGGTGTCCTGGGAGAACGGTCGGCTTCCCATTTTTTCAGCAGATAGTAGTAATCGGACAGTACGCGATAACAGCGCTGTCGATCCTCCCGAAACTTCTGTGCCTCGGTTTTTTGCCGGACATATCTCCTGCGGGGCGGGGCCTGACTGTCATAGATCAGGCCAAAGTCCTGTGCCAGTTTCTCCGCCGCTTCTTTTGGGGAGAGGTCAAAGAGCTTTGCGGTAAAGTCGATCACATCCCCATCTTCACCGCAACCAAAGCAGTGGAACCGCTGGTCTACCTTCATGCTGGGGTTCTTATCATCGTGAAAGGGACAGCAGGCCATACCATTTCGTTTGACCTCGATCCCATAAAACGCTGCCGCTTCTCTGGTGCTGACCGACTGCTTGACTGCTTCAAATACATTCTCTGCCATGTGCCTTTAACTGCCGGACTTTTTCACAGGGGGCTGGTATCCGGCGGCTTTCGCACGCTCACTGGCAGCTTTGCGACGCTCGGCGCTGTATGGCTCCCGGACTGATACACACCGCTTGGGGACGGTAAAGTTATGGGCGTCCTTTCGGGTGATCTGGTCGGGGTGCTTTTTTGCCAGCAGTTCCAGCTTCTCCATCAGACGGGGATCGTGGGTATAGACCTCAGCCATTGGTTCTGCCTGGTTATAGAGGAGAATGGTTTCCCGTTCCACTAAAGAGAGCTTCATCGGCTGCCTCCTTTCCGCTGGTCAAATTCCAGCTTGAAGTTGGCATACTGTCCATCGTCCTCCAAAACCACAGTGGCATCGTAGGTCTTGCCGGTTTTCTCCGAATATAGCCCCGTCACACGGACACAGCCATCGTTCAGCAGCGCAGACACCACAGCCTTGGTCGGCTGTTTTTTCTTGGCAGCCCACCATTTGTTGTTTTTCCAGATTGCAAATTTGCAAGAATCATTCTGACAGAAGAAGCCTTTTTGCAGTTCTGCAACTTCACCGCCGCAGCGAGGGCATTTGCCCACCACCTCACGGGGCGGAGTGAACAGGTACTCAGTTCCCTTGATGACCTGATAAGTCCCCACCAGATCTTTCAGCATGGTGCTGATCCTGTCTAAAAACTCCTCCGGGGCAAGCTGCCCGCGCTCGATCTCGCCCAGGCGGTACTCCCACTCGGCAGTCAAAAGCGGCGATTGCAGCTGTTCCGGCAGAACGGTGATCAGGGAAACTGCATCGTGGGAAGGGAGAAGCTGCACCGTTTTCCTGCTCTTTTTTCGTTCCAGAAAACCGGCAGATACCAGCTTTTCCAAAATACCGGCACGGGTGGCCGGTGTCCCCAGACCTTTTCGCTCGGCATCCTCCGGCATATCCTCTTTTCCGGCAGTCTCCATCGCGGACAATAGGGTGTCCTCTGAAAGCTTTTGTCAAGGGGGTGCGTGGATATTTTTCATATTACTTACGCAGATTCTCTCTCTGCTTCTGCCTGAATAATGCGTTTCAACCTGTCCTCCGCAGTCAAACCGCTACTATGGTCAAAAAACACTTTGACTTTATAATTTGTTTTGCCTTGCTTAATCACAAAAACTCCATCCGGTTTGTTTTTCTCCGAATGGTTATTTGGGGTGGGTAGTGTACTGTTCACAATATTTGTCATACGATATTCCTCCTAATTAAATGAAAAAAGCCCGACAAGGAAAGGTCTGACAACGAAGTTCCGACAACGGACATCAGAAAACCTTTTTTCTTTATCGGGCGATACTATCTTTTTACTATTTCCTTTTTCTTTATAATATTGGTTGTCATGGTTGTCAGAGAGGGAAAAGTGCCGCAATATCAAGGCTTTCGGGATTTTTGCCCGACAACCAGACCGACAACCGGCTCGACAACCGAAGCGACAACGGGCTTTTATTTTTGCTTCAACCATTCTTCCGGAAGTCCTAACTGTTCCATTTCCTCTGTCGGGATTTCTTGAAAACCATCCATGCTGTTGTCAGGCTCGTTGTCGTTCCTGATACGCTCCCAGCCTTTTTGTCTGCGGTAAGGCTCTGGAAAATACCTCGGATTGCTGAACGCCCTCCAGCCTGTGACAGCGTTATTCATAATGTCATTGATCTCTCGCAGTTCCCATTGTTTCGGTTCGTCATAATCATGCCCCAGTGCTTCCTTGTAAAGCTGCTTAGAGCAGACTATGCTGCCGGAATAGCGTTCCAAATAGTCTAAAATCTGTCCTGCCTTTGTGTCCTCCGGCATAAAGTCCTTTTGGTGGGCTTTCAGATAAGCGTTCATAGCCGGACTGAATCTCAGACGGAAATTGCCGCTTCTGTAAATCTCCATAGCTTCTGCCCACATCTGATTGATATACTCTCTGGAAGCCTGTTCATCCGCCAAAATATGAACCTCAGCCCTTTCAGGATAGACCATAACCGGAACGAAGCGGCGGTTGCCTGTTCGGTCAAGGGGAAGAAAGTCAAGGGTATTAGAAGAACCTCCAAACACACATTGTCGTTTTCTGTCTGCCGGATGTGTTTCATAGGGTATCTTATAGGTTTCCTTTTGGCGGCTCAGAAAGGACTTGATTTCTTCAATGCTCTTAGCGTTGGCGGTTGCAATCATTTCCGACATTTCAATAATCCAATGCCCCTGCATTTTGCGGTACACATTTTCATCATCCAGCTTTTTCAAGTCATCAGAGAACCAGTCATCATTGACCGCAAGCAAACGGAAGAAAGAGGACTTTCCGGCTCCCTGACCGCCCACAAGACAGAGCATAACCTCAAATTTGCACCCCGGCTTAAAGGCTCGTGAGATAGCACCCAACAGAAACAACTTCAATGCTTCATAGGTGTAATCATCTGTATCAGAACCGAGAAAGCGGTGCAGACAGAAGCGTATGCGTTCCGTTCCGTCCCATTGCAGGGCATTGAGAAAATCACAGACAGGGTGGTAACGGTTTTCATTGGCAATAACCGCAACTGCGTCTATGATTTTCTTCTCTACGGTCAATCCATAGTTTTCTTCAAAATATAGGAGCAGATATTTCACATCCACATCCGTCAATGTCGGGCTGTCACGATACCAACCGAGGGGCTTCACAATGTCGATTCTTTCGGTCAGAAGATTTTTTCGGATAGCCCCTTTCAAAAGTGGGTCATATTGCAGAACACGCTTATAATTTGCGGCAGTATTATAAACCTTACCTTTCTCGCTCTGCTCTAAGCTGTTTCGGATTTCTTCTACTGTGCATGGTTCTGTCTGCTGACAGTTCTGCAATTCGCTGTTCAAGTTTTAACACCTCCTTTCTCTGTTCTGCCACAAGTGCTTTTCGTTCCTCCAATGAACCATACAGAAGAATATCAAGCAGATATTCGATATAGTTCTTCTTATACAGTGCTTCTGCAAACAGGGGATTCCATTCCTCATCCGGCTGTTTAGGAGCGTATTTCTTTTCCCATTCTCTAAGAAGATGAAAATAATCCGTCAGCACCTTGTAGCAATGATTTTCTTCTTTTTGATACTTCTGTTCCGGTGTCGGCTCACGAATACGAGGGCGGACACTGGGCTTTTGTCGGCTGTCATAGTTAAGACCAAAATCTTCAGCAAGTTTGACAGCAGCTTCCCTCAGCCCGATACCGAATAGCTTCGCTGTGAGATCAACAGCGTCTCCGGTTGCTCCGCAGCCAAAACAGTAATAGCGTTCATCCAGCTTCATACTGGGGGACTTATCCGAGTGAAACGGACAGCACGCCATACCAGTGCGACCCACTTTCAAGCCATAGGCTTCTGCGGCTTGTCGGGCAGTAACATTTTCTTTTACAACTTCAAATACATTCATGTGACTCCTTTCCTGAAACGAAAAAAGCACCTGTCATTTTCAAAACGAAAACAGCAAGTGCCTTAGAGTTCCATATTTAATTTTAGGTGCAAAAAAGCAGGAGACCTTTTCAGATTTCCTGCTTAGTAAAGCTGTGAAGATTTAATTGTAGTCAGTTTTTCTTATACCATCCGAAATTTATACTTTAATGTTCTCTCATAACAAAAATCAATTTTGTCCTCCAACAAAAATACCGTTTGGGGGATTATCCCATATAAAATTATCCTCAGCCACTTCGCTCTCCAATGCAATTTCAATTTTATATATCCCCACATTTTGGGCATTTTCATCATCCTCACTATACATATAAAAATTCATACAATACCGTTCCTTCTCTGTCAATATGAGATACATACCATCCAATTCCGTTTTCCTTTTACCATAGTTGCTTTCACTTGATGATGCACAATCGCCCTCAAAACTTTGGATACTGCCCTCAATATAATCGAAAAAAGCAGAGATTTCAGTGTCTAAATTCTCAATGTTCTTTTTGCTTTCTTCGGAAAATAGAGATTTTAGTTTCTCTGAATCCTGTTGCTTACATGCCTCGATAATTTGTTGACACATCTTATCCGTTTCATTTTGTTCAGAGCTAAACCAGTCATTGAAATATTTGTTAGAGCAGCCTGTTAAACCGAGTATAATAATCACACTGGAAAGCAACAATACTTTTTTCATATAATTACATCCTTTACTGAATAATTGCAAAATCACTTATTGGATTAAGGTCATTACAAAAAATTTCTTACTATCATTATACTTCATCAACCTAAAGAATGGAAGATATTTTCCTGCTCCCTAAAGCAAAAGCACCTGTCATTTTCAAAGTGAAAACAGCAAGTGCCTTAGAGTTCCATATCCTGTTTTTTGCTTTTCGCCGGAATTGTCCGGCTGACTTCACGCTCTGCAATTTCTTTCTTTTTGCGGCTCAACTGCTCTATAATGGAACTTTTGGCTTTCTTCTTGATTTGCTCCGTTCCGGCTTTTTTGACCTCCGGTTTCATCAGCGTAGTTTGGATTTTCTGAATAGTTGATTTCATAGCATTTGTGATTCTGGCAATCACGCCATCCAATCGTTTCACTGCATACTCAACTTCTTTCTTTGAAGCCTTACGCTCAGGGGAGAGAACCCACGCTTTAGACTGCTCCACCAGCTTAATATCCTCCTTGTGCGTTTCCAGTTTTACAGTATCAGCAACGACCTCAACCGCCTTGTCATAGGCAATATCGGCAACCTCGTCCACCAAAGCTTCCACATCTTCAATCTTCATCGTGAGTTCTTCCAACTTTTGCTCCTGTGCTGCCAGTTGCTCCTTTTGCTTGAAAAGAATATAGTCCTGTTTTTCCAGATAAGCACGACCACCATATTCCAGTTCTTCTTCCAGTTGTAAGCCATGCTTTTTCGCCACATCAAACAGCAGCACTCGGCAAGCTGAATCGAAAGTCATCTTGCGGTTGTTTTTTCTTCCGACTGGCTTCTCCGGTTCCGGCAGTTCAAACCCCAATGCTTCCAAAGCCTTTTCCTGTTGTGGGGCAATCTCTCCATATTGATTTTCACAGTCGAACACATGACGCTCGTGAATATGAGGGGTGCTTTCATCCAAGTGCAGCGCCCAATTCAGGATATGGACATGAGAGCCGAAACGCTCATTTACGATTTCCATAAATTCTGTGACGATCTCAATGAGCAATTCCGGTGGAACATGATTATCAAGTGTTCCAATCTGATAGACCGTTTCCTCTGGACAGGTCTTTTTGCTTTTGAGTAAATCTCCAGTTTCCTTATTTCTTTCAGGGTGTCGGTTCTTCACATTTCTTTCGTTCTGTCCGGTCACAAAATCACGATACCGCTGACGATAAAAAAGCTGTTCCACATCTTCAAAAGTGGCAGACAGCTCATTTTCCTTTTCGGGATTTTTGAAATTGCGGAAGCCATTGTAACAGTCCCAATAGAGATTTTGTTTGGCTCGTTCTTCGTCAATGTGTTCGCTGTTGGCAATGTCAAAACTGCGGTCATTGTGCTTCGGATTATAAACGCCATTCTTTCCAGCTCGTCCATTGTGCCTTGTTAATTTCACATGAGTTCCTCCTTTTCTTTTTGATTTCCCCGACAGGGGAGAAGGGCAGCGAAGCTGATTCCTTGCGGCTTTCTGCGTCAAGTAATACCCAGTACTAAGTGGCGAAACGCCACTTAACTGGGCAAGGCTGCCGCCCTTGACCTGCACAGGGGTATTGCATTCCCTGTACCCATGCACAAAGGGTTGCACCCTCTGTACTCCCGCCCGAACAAACTGACTTCGCCCCGTCCCAAGCTCTGTCAGTTCCTTCGGTTTTACAAAACAGTCCACCGGACTATTTTGCAAAAAGAAAAACCGACGCATGATCGCTTTACGCTCAATACATCGGTTTCTTCATCTGACCTTGACGGTCATATTCAGTTGTGGCAGATTAGCCAATTTGAAAAATTACTCTGGCACATCTACTGAGTAGCTCAGACAATCGCCTCTTTTATTGCTTTTCAAATCGTTATAATACCACATATACATCGTTCTACCATATTCTTCATATTCTATAATCCCATCTGGCTTTTGACCTTCTACTTCTAATGAGTAAATTTCCTTATCATGTGCATAGCCAAAAACAAATCTGGTATCTGGATAATTTGGATTCAAGTCCTGTTGAAAATCACTTAATTTTAAAGATGAATGAATTAGTTCTGTAATATCAGATATAAGAATGCTATCCGCTTTAGTTGTAACCGGTGTAGCATTCATAAACGCATATTGTACACTTGCTTCATCCACCTGTTTTTTGCAGCGTGCCATCACAAAACCTTGAACGGGATCGTTATCACTTCCTGCCCGATAGAAAATAGTATCATACTGTTTGCCATTCCATATATGCAATATTTCATCAACATGATTAAGAAAATCTTCTGGAACAGAAAATTCTTCATTTTCAGCATTCAAAGGAGAATTCAAAATAGCTTCTTCGACAGAACTATAATATATGAGTTCAGAATCCTTTTTATCGTAATCACTCAAATTGAATTCGACATATGCATTGTCTTTATTGTCATCTTCCGGAACATAAGTATAGCGACCATTTTCAATATGGTCATCATAATCAACAAACAGTCCAATACATATCAGCGCTGCAAAAATCAAAAAAACTATTCCTACAATGATTAGCAATATTTTCAAAAATTTTTTCATACAAAAGTCCACCTTCTTGCTTCATTTCAGTAAATTATATCATACCGATATGAACAATTCAATTCACGCTCTATCAAGTAGTTTTTTACTTACCTATAACGCACATTTCCGCAAAATCCATAGTCTCCGATACTTTCCTCACAGGCGATATACAGTCGGAATTCTGTCAGCTCATGAAATAAGAAAAACCGACGCATGATCGCTTTACGCTCAATACATCGGTTTCTTCATCCGACTTTGACGGTCATATTCAGTTGTCTAACATCGTACTGTTATAAAATCTATGTCATTTACGATTTTTCTTATGCTGATTTGCCCAGTAAGATTTTACAGGGATTCTTCTTCTCTCTATATCCTCCATAAATTCTTCTTTGTCAATATTACTATCAATGGTAAATAATTTTTCTCCATTTACATATACACGCATAGAACCTTTCTTTCTCTCGCAATAGGTAATGTCTTCAAAGTGAAAAGTTCTCTTTCTGCCAAAAGTTGAACGCCATGTGATTTCATCTCCGTTCACTTCCAGTTTCCACATTACCATATTGACTATTCCGCTTATGCCTACTAAAAAAAATATTCCAAATATACAAATGACAAACATATCTTCTTTTTCCCTAAGACTCATAGCCGTACAACAAGCAAAAAATATTGTACCTACGATAAATGCCACGACAAGGAATTTCTCTGTTTTTATTGTATAATGCGTTCTAATTATTCCCTTTTTCTGTTCTTCCTCTCGTTCTTTAGCTCTCTTTTGTTGAAGATTTACAAGATATTTCAAAAGAAGAAGTACAACTAAATAGGGACCTATTTGTGTAATTATATTAAAACACATTCGTAAAAAATCATTCATTTTGCCCTCCATAGTCCCAGATATATAAAAATGATTGTTTGAAATCGAGCATTAAAAACCTCAATTTTTCATATTTTATTATACTTCATCAACTTAAAGAATGGAAGAAAAAATTTTGTGTGCAGAGTTCCTGTTCAAGCCTTGTAACGCACATTTCTGCAAAATCCATAGTCCCCGATACTTTCCTCACAGGCGATAGGCAACGGTCAAAACATCAGGTCTGCACCTGACATTTTAACCGCATATCAGCCCTGATTATCACATTATCCCTGCTGGCTGTTCAGCCCATGCTTTTTCGCATATTCGCTGGCTTTCTGTCTGCGTTCCTCACTGTAAGGCGGCAGGAAACGGATAGACAGACGGGACTTTGCCAGCTCATAAGAAACACCGCCTTGAACATTGGATTTTTCCAGTCGGCAAAGGTCAGGGTACTTCTTAGCAAAAGCAGCCAACCTCTTTTTCAATCCGGCGTTGTGGGTGTAGATATTTGCCTTGTCCTCGCCCTCATTAAAGAGAACGATTGTTTCTTTCTCAATCTTCGTCAGTCTCGCCATAGCAGCCCTCCCTATGGTTTTTCAACACACGCAGCTTGCAGTAAAAGCAGCGATACCACCTTTCAACACCCTCAGCACTCAGCTTGACGGAAAGCATATAAAACAGCTTCTTCGCCACTGGATCGGGTGCAAGGGCAGCTACCATACGCAAACGCTCGACAGTTGCTTTCAGGTTCGGACAGCCAAAGGCATAAAGGGCTTCCATTTCATTCCGGTTCATCTTCATTGTGTTTTCCTCCTTAAAGTTTGATAAATGAAAAGCGACAGACACTTCATAAGGAAATACCTGTCGCTTCGTTTACGATATAAATTTGTTGGTTTTGGACTTGATAAAATCAGCAGTAAATCATTTCCTGTCTGATGATTTCTTCGGCTCGGTTACGGATAGAGTTCATGGACTGTACCCACAATATCTGATTGTCTGCTTTCATGGTTTCGGTCACACCCTCGGCTTGTTTCATCTGCTCAATGATAAGGCTGCACCTTTCCGTTGCCTGTTCGTTCAGGTCAGCAAGGTAAGTATGCAGTTCGCCGGATAAACAGAGGGCAGAGAACCTTGTAGGGCGGTACTGCTCCAAATATGTCCTGTGCAGTCTGCCCCACATACCGATAGGGCGGTGTTCCTCCGGCAGCTTCAAGTCCGGCACATAGTAATCGCCCACAAGAACATAGTCCAGACCGTTGCTTTCGTCATGGATTCGTGGTTTCAATTCTGTCATGCTATTTTTTCTCCTTTCACTTTTTGCCGATTTGATTTGCTTGTGGCGTTCTGTTCAACACACACATTGCTATCAGAACTTTTTTCTTCTGCTATACGCTCATGCTCCGCAAATTCTTTTGATTTCTCACGAATCTTTTTCATATACTTACGATTGGATTCTCGTTTTCTGCGAAGTCGATCTGCTTCTTTTTCAGCAGCAATCCTTTCTTCCTCTGTTGGTTCATGCTGCTCCACAGGTACTTGAAATTGCCCGACATAGTTAAGATATATCTCCACCTCTGTGGTGCGGTCTGCACCTTTTCCTTGTGGCTCGTGAACCAGAATTTTGTCGATAAATTCATTTATCATGGCAGGAGTAAGTTCTGTAATGTTCTCATACTTTTTAACCAGCTTTAGAAAACGCTCCACATTATTTTGACCGCCTATAATCCGTTGCATATCAGCGGTGTCAGTCTCAATAATCTTGTTCAGCTCGTTCTGCTCATTTTCATAATCAGTAAGCATACTCTGAAAAAGCCTGTCCGGCAATCTTCCAATCACATTATCTTCATAGATTTTCCTGATAAGCATATCCAGTTCGTGAACTCGCTTCTGATTTCTTTCAATGCGTTTTTTTACAGTTTCAGAAACAGCAATATCTTTCATCGCCGATTCTTCTTGCAGAGAATAGACAAACTCCTGCTCATTCAAAGAAACATAATGGCAAGTCTCCTGTATGGTTTTCAGAATGATGCTTTTAAGTGCTTTTGTTGAAATATGGTGGCAAGTACAATGCCGGTCATACTTCTGATAAGCAAGATTATAAGTGGAACATTCATAACAATCTGCCGGATTTGAATGGCTTATCCGCTTTTCGCCTTTGGTAGTATAGTATATTCTTTCACGCCCTTTTCGTTGCCTGTGATTATACATCGGCGCACCACAGTCAGCACAGTAAATCTTTCCGGTCAGAACATTAGGCTCGCCCATAGGATCTGCTTTTCTTACATTCTGTCTTAACTTTTGAGCAAGCAGCCATGTTTCTTCATCGACAATAGGCTCTTGTGTATCATCAAAAACCACCCAATCTTCCTTATCTGCCCTTTTCGTCTTTTTGTCCTTATAGGAATTTTTGAATGTCCTGAAGTTGACAGTCTTTCCGATATACTCTGGTCGGGCAATCAGAGTAGTAACCTGATTTCCTCGCCACATATACGGATTTTCTTTGTCATAGTTGCTTGCATGATTTCCAAGTCCCTTTTTGCCAAGATAATAAGATGGTCTTTCAATTTTTTCTTCTGAAAGTTCTCTTGCTATCTGATAAGGTCCTTTTCCCTCAATAGTCATGCGATAAATTCTGCGGACTACTTCAGCAGCTTCTTCATCAATAATCCAATGGTCGGGGTTTTCGGGGTCTTTCAAATAGCCGTATGGTGGGATATTACTTGTATGAGCGTTGCCGGAAGAACCTCTGGATTTCAGTACAGCTTTAATTTTCTTACTTGTATCCCTGACAAACCACTCATTCATGATATTCAGAAAAGGGGCAAACTCACTGGTTTCTTGACGGTCACTGTCAATACCATTATTGATTGCTATAAATCGAACTTCCTTTTCTCTAAACAGAATGTCAGTGAAAAAACCTACTTGCAGATGATCTCTGCCAATTCTGGACATATCTTTGCAGATACAGGCAGTGATTTCTCCGTTTTTAACACCTTCAACAAGTCTGTTCCATGAAGGTCTGTCAAAGGTCGCTCCACTCCAACCATCATCGGTAAAATGAACAAGATTCGTAAAACCATGTTTCATAGCATAATCTTCAAGCATTTGCTTTTGATGAACTATACTGTTACTCTCTCCAGCATTATCATCATCACGAGACAGTCTTTCATACAAAGCAGTAATGCCATTGCTTTTATCTTTTTTTCTTCTCATGCTGAACTCCTTTCTTCAATTCCTATCCACTCCTTACGCTCACAAAATATCACATCCGTAAAGTGCTGAGGTGGACTGCTTTTACCTTCTTTGACGATTGCCGCAGCAACCGAAAGGGTCTGTCCTTCGGTCAGCTCCGGCAGGGCTTTCTCTGCGCCCTCTTTTTTCGGCTCTGCATCCTTCATTTTGGCACGGTAAGCGTCCTCCAGTGCTTTCCATCCGGGGTGCTTCACTGTTTTTCCTTTTGTGGTAAACTCCCCACCGGCACACGCTGCAATCACAACGGTTTCCGAATAGATATGGGGCTGGGCTACGGCGCACATCAGACGCAGGGCCACCAGCTCCAGCACCGCTTTTTCTCCCGCAGGAAGGGCAGAAAGGTCTGCATCCTTGAGATTTCTGGTAGGGATTACTGCGTGGTGGTCGGTTACTTTCTTATCGTTGATGACCGTCTGCGGATCACAGGTAATGGCGATTCCTTTGCGAAACGGCATAGCATTGGCAACCAGATTCACCAGCACCGGCAGGCTGTCTGCCATATCACCGGTCAGATAGCGGCTGTCAGTACGGGGATAGGTGCAGAGCTTCTTTTCATACAGGCTTTGCAGATAGTCCAGGGTCTGCTGGGCTGTAAATCCAAGCAGGCGGTTGGCATCTCTTTGCAGAGTAGTCAGGTCATAGAGGGCAGGCGGCTTTTCGGACTTTTCCTTGCACTCCACCTTTTTGATTGTGACATTTGCACCCTGACAGGCTTCTTTCAGCTGCTCAGCAGCAGCCTTATCCGCCATGCGCTCCCCGGATACGGTAAGACCGGGCAGCTCCAGCGCCACGGTATAAAAGGGAATCGGCTGAAAGGTGTCGATCTCAGCTTCTCGCTGAACAATAAGCGCCAGCGTCGGGGACATCACGCGCCCGATGTTGAGGGTTCGGTGATACAGCACGGAAAAAAGCCTTGTCGCATTGATCCCCACCAGCCAGTCGGCCTTGGCACGGCAGAGGGCAGCATCCCGAAGTCCGTCATAATCCGCACCGGGGCGCAGGTTTGCAAAGCCTTCCCTTATGGCGGAGTCCTCCATACTGGAAATCCAGAGCCGCTTCACGGGTTTCGTGCAGCCAGCCATTTGGTAAACGAAACGGAAAATCAGTTCTCCTTCCCGGCCTGCATCGGTCGCGGCGGTCACACTGTCCACATCCGGGCGGTTGAGCAGAGAGCGGACAATTTCAAACTGCGGTTTCTTCTCGTCCGGCACGATAAACTGCCACGGCTGGGGCAAGATGGGCAAATCCTCATACCGCCACTTACAGTATTTTTCATCGTACTGGCCCGCCTCGGCAAAGGACACCAGATGTCCGATGCACCAGCTGACCAGATACCCGCCGCCCTGCCAGTAGCCGTTTTGCTTTTCAGTGGCTCCGATCACGGTGGCAATGCTGCGGGCAACACTGGGCTTTTCGGCAATCACCAGCTGAAAACTCATGTTTCGTCCTCCTGTCCGTCCTCTGAATGAATTTCGATTTCAGCCGGTTCCTCGTCTGCATCTTCGTCCTCGCCAAAATCGTATTCGTCCAGATCATCGTGCCCGGTGGTATCGGCTTTCGATTTGCGGAACTTGAAATAATAGAGGGCTGCACCGCCGCCCGCCAGAGCCAGCACCAGCAGGATCATCAGACTGCCCATGTTGGACTTCGGCTTTTCCTCTGGCGTTTCGGTGTCAGTTTTCACAGCTTCCGGGGCCGTACAGTTGCGCAGGCTCTTTTCACACAAGGGGCAGTTTTCGTTGACGTTCCCGGCCTCACATTTCACGGTGCAGGTGCAGAACTCGGTGTCCTGCGGTTCTTCATCCAGCAGGGCCAGCAAGTCGGCATCGTCCACTTGGTTCAGAAAGTGGACAGAGGTTTCCTTGTCCTCGTTGGCACGGTCAATGAGAATGTAAAAATAATTCCCAGCCTTGGTGGTCACTGTGATAAGCTGCTTGTCGCCGTAAAAATCATCCACCAGTGTTGCGTTGCCTTTGGGCGTGATGGACACGCCCTCCGGCTCCATGCCGCCCGTAGTCGGTTCTTCCTCGGTAATTTCTGGCAGAGGTTCCGGGGCAGGGTCAGAGCCGCTTGCAAAAGCGGGTATGGAAAAGGAACAGAGGCAGAGCAGGATAGCCAGCAGTCCAGCTGCAAAACGGCGGTTCCAATCAGGTTTCATTGGCGGCATCCTCCTGTTTGTGGTACGGTGTGGCGGTGGGTGCAGCATTCAGCGCACCGCTGCGCAGGAAGGCCGCGAACTCGTCCGGCTTCATGTTCATGCTGCGCACCAGCTGAATGATCTGCAAGTTTTCCTGTTCAGTCTTTGCAGCTTCCAGTTCTTTCAACTGCTGCTGGTATTCAGAGATTTTTTCTTTGAGCCGTTCAATATCGCGCTCAATGCGGGAAAGTCTTTTTGCCATACAAAATCCTTTCTGGCGTCACGGTAAACGCCCATAGCTGTAAAAATGCTCCTGCCAATATTTTGAGTTGAGGTTCGTGTAGGAGATAGGGTCGCCGCAGTGCAGCATGATGGAATTGCCCACATAGATGCCGCAATGGCTCACGCCGGGGGTATCGTAGGTTCCCTTGAAAAACACAAGGTCGCCCGGTTTGACCTGCGCTGTCGAAACAGGGGTACAGAGGTTGTAAAGGCCCTGTGCGGTCTGGCGGCCCACGTTCCAGCCGGAGTGATTCAGCACCCACGAAATGTAGCCGCTGCAATCAAAGCTGGTGCTGGGTGAACTGCCGCCCCACACATACGGATAGCCGATGTACTTTGTGGCTTCCTCCATCATGGCGGCAAACCTATCGTCCTTTAGTGCTTCCGGGGGAATATCGTAGTAGGTGGGCTGCTTGATGGTGGACGCATTGGGGTACTGCGCTTTGCCAAACAAATCCGGCCGGTTGCCCAGCGTGCGCATATAGAGCGAATAGGCACTAAGCTGTTCTTCGGTCAGTACTTCCACGGGCAGGTGGGATAAATCCTTGTTCTTCAGCTTGACCGTGCAGATGTAGTATTCATACGGTTCTTGGTAGGTGATAACCTGCGGCACACCATACGGGCCAATAATGACCATCATTTTTGTACGGTAACGTATCTGCATGGTCACGGTCTCGGTCAGGATGTACTGCTTTTCAAAGAGCATTTCAAGTTCACCCTGCACCTCGGCCAATGTAAAAACACCGTCATGCAGCGCGGACAAAATCGAGATCAGCACATAGGGGTCATGCTCGATTTCGTCCAGATAAAAATGGTATTCATCGTAGTTGTGGGTGGCCTCGTAGGTGTCGAGATACCGTTGCAGTTTTTGTTCCAGCTTGGCGTAGGCTTTCTCTGCACCCAGCATATCCTTGTCCTTGGAAAAGTAAGAGGATGCCGTCACGCCGGTTCCAGCGGTGCCCGCCATCACCGTGCAGGACTGCAAACCCGTTATCAAGAGCAAAGCCAGCAGACCGAACACCGCCACGATCAGAATGGTTTTCCAGTTCTGGGCCGCAAATTCGGCTACCCGTTCGCCGCCCTCGGCCGCCAGCTTTGTTACCCGGAAACCGTTCTCTGCGGTGGCGGCTGCACCCTGCGCGGCGGCTTGTCCGGCCTGCCGTGCAGCTTTGGCATACTGCTGTTTGATACGCCGTTTCTGCCACATCCGGGAAATGGGATTGCTGGCGGACTGCGCGATCTGCGGATTGTCCCGCAAAGATTTCTGGTAAAAGTATTCTGCATTGGCAGACATGAGCTGACGCTCTGCCTTTTCCACGGCCTTGTAGGGCTTCATCTTGTGGTGCCGGATGCCGCTGCGGATGGCTTTGGCGGTCTGACGCTCCACCAGTTCTTCACCCTTGTGGCCGCCCTCCACGCCCACATTTTCGTGTTCGACCTCGTGGATTTTTCCGTGAGCGAACAGCAACGCTTCCGATAGCGGGCGGCTGGCCGGGTTTGGTTTCAGGCTGGGCGGGCCTTTGTCCTGCTGCTCAAAGCGCAGGGTGGATTTTGCCTTGCCGCTGACAGCATCGTAGACTTTTCCCTTGACCGGGACACGCTTTTTCGGCAGGGCGGTGCGGGCCGCATCCAGTTTGTCGGCTTTCGCTCCCGCCTTTTGGATATACGGCTGCAACGCCGGGTCTGCCCGTTCTTCCTCGGTCAATTCCAAACGGGCAGCGGAACGGTGCAGACCATCTTCACTTTTGGCGGTGGCCGCTGTTTCTGCTGCCTTTTTCGCTTTCTTTTTATTTTTATGCCCGTCCTTGATGTCCTCGGCCCGTTCCAGAATTTTTTCGGCCTTGCCCTCGGCATCCGTGGAGTAGTCCTGTTCTGCCTCCCGGCTGGAAACATTCTCCACGGTTCCGTCAGCCTGATTTTCTACTACCAGACCGTCACGGGTCATGGTCTGGGTGACTTTGGCTTTTGCCTGCAATTCTTTCAAGGTTCTTCACCTCCCATCGGACAGCGGCCCGTTTCAATGTCCGCAATGTATTTGAGAATCGGGAACACCTGCGGCGGCGAAACTGCATTGCCCAGTGTTTTCATCCGCTTGCTGCGGTTCGGCACGTCTTCGGTCAGGCGCGGGATGTCGGTGGGTTCTTTGGCCCAAAGGGAATGTCCGTCCATTTGCGCGGGAAACCCATCAGCCACTCTACCCAGTCCGGGTTGAGGTAGGGCCTTTCCAGCGTGGTGGGGGTCATGCGGTAGACCACATGAGAGAGCCGCGCCGTCCATGCTTTGCCATCCTTGTTCATCTTGCGATAGCTGCCGTTCGCAGAGATTTGGATGTCCAACCCCTTGCCCACATCCCCGGTGTCGCTGGCAAGGGGTGTGGGAAGCAGCGGAGCCGATGATGAATACCCGTTTCCGTTCGTGCCACGCGCCAACGGCAGCAGCAGGTAATACGAAAACCCGAACATCGTAACCTGCCTGCTCCAAGTCAATGAGCGTTTTGTCGAGCCCCATACGGAGGAAGCCAGCAACATTTTCTCCAAGCACCCAACGGGGCTGCAATTCCCGGATGACCCGCAGCATTTCGGGCCACAGGTAGCGTTCATCATGGAAGCCGCGCTGCCGCCCTGCGGTGGAGAACGGCTGGCACGGGAAGCCGCCTGAAATGAGGGTGACGGTGCGAAGTCCTGTTTTTTCAAAGAAAGCCTCCTTTGTTACGGTGGTGATGTCCTGAAAACGGGGTACCTCCGGCCAGTGGCTTGCCAGAACAGCGGCGGGGAACGCCGCCCACTCGCATTGACAGACCGAAGTAAAACCCGCTGCTTCCGCGGCAAGGTCGATGCCGCCGATGCCGGAAAACAAGCTGAAATGTGTCAGGCTCATAGCTCCACCACCTCACTGAGCCGGGTGGTCATGATTTTATAGAGCTGGGTGTTTTTCGGGATGGGGTTTGAGAATGGCAGTACCACATTTTCAAAAATCAGCAGTCCTTCGCCCGGTTCGGAATTGTCGATGTACTTCTGCTGGTCTGCGGAGAGGTTCAGCCGTTCCGAAAGGATTTTGCGGTCGCCGGATGCCTGATTCAGCAGCGTGATGAAGTCGCTGTTTTCCAGAATGTTCTCGATCTCCGGGGAAGAAAGAAGGTCCTTCACATTCTGGGTGGCGCCCGTGGGTACGCCGCCCCATTTGCGGAAGCGTTTCCAAATCTCGGCACTGTACGCGGCGGTCTGTTCCTCTTTCAAGAGCAAGTGGAACTCGTCTGCAAAATACCATGTAGCCCTGCCTTGGCTGCGGTTCTGGGTGACGCGGCCCCATATCTGGTCTTGGATAATGAGCATCCCCAGTTTTTTTAACTGCTTGCCTAACTCTTTGATGTCAAAGGCCACGAGCCGGTTGTGGATGTCCACATTCGTTTTGTGGTTAAACACGTTCAACGAGCCAGACACATACAGATCTAATGCCTGCGCCACTCGGTCAGCTTCCGGCAAGTGTTGGTCGAGCAGGGCTTGGTGAAGGTCAGACAAAATCGGCATATTCTCCGGGCAGGGGTTCGCCAGATAGGGACGGTAGATGGCTTTCACAGCGCGGTCTATCACGGTGCGTTCAATCGCTTCCAGACCTGTTTTGCCGCCCATGACCAGCTCACAGAACGACAGCACAAAATCCGATTTCAGGGCAAGCGGACTGTCATCTTCGGAATAATTCAGGTTGATGTCCAGAGGATTCACATGGTCCTTGCTGGTGGGGGACAATTTAATGACCTGCCCATGCAGCCGCTTGACCAGCGGGTAATACTCGGCCTCTGGGTCTGAAATAAAAATATCGTCAGCGGTCGTTAAAAATACACTGACGATTTCAGACTTGCAGCTCATGGACTTTCCGCTGCCGGGCGTGCCCAGCTTTAGGCCGTTGGGACACCGGGCCTGCTTGCGGTCCAGCATGATCATGTTGTGGGATTTTGCGTTGATGCCGTAGTACATGGCCGCACCGCTCTGGAAAAGCTCCTGCGTTACAAAGGGCACGAACACCGCCACGTTGGAGGTGGTAAGGCTGCGCTGAATCTTTATCTGGTTGATGCCCAGCGGCAGGCTGGACACAAGGCCCTGTTCCTGCTGGTAGTCCAGCCGGACAAGCGAGCAGTTATACTTCTGTGCCACACCTGCGGCTTGGAACACATCGTTGCCCAGCTTTTGCTTGGTGTCGGCCACATTCAGCACAAGAAAGGTCAGCATGAAAAGCCGTTCGTTCCGGGTCTGCAATTTGTTCAGCAGCTTTTTGGCGTCCTCGCCGTAAGTGGCAAGGTCGCTGGGCAGGATGTCCATGTCGTACCCGGAACGGACAGCCTTTTTCTGCTCCTGAATCTTCATGGCGTCAAGGTCTGTGATCTTCCGCTTGATGGTTTTGATGGCCTCGGTCTGGTCGATGGCCTGCACATGGAGATTGACGAGAATGCCGCTTTCCGTTTTGAGGAAGTCGGCCAGCATTTCGTCCGAAAGTTCCGGCGCAAGGATTTGTAAAAAGCTCACAGCTCCATACTTGCCGCTCAAACCAAAGGTTTTGGCCGTGCCGAAGCAGAGGGAGGACGGGGCCACAAAATCTTTGGTGGACAGGCCGGAGGGTGCCAGCCAGTCCCATTCAAAGCGGAACGGTTCGCCGTCCGGGTGGAAGATGCCGTGCAGCACCTCCAAACGCTCCTGCCCGTCCATGACGTGCGCCGTGCAGCCCATGGTCTTGAAGTAGCCCAGCAGGTCAAGGCCAATGCGGGTCAGCCGTGCCCGCGCCGTTTTCAGGC
>OHCP01000326.1_pt1 | contig 19591 bp, 30 predicted proteins | sample 1566811 | NCBI WGS metagenome assembly OHCP01 (sample SAMEA3879591, study PRJEB24766) | human gut metagenome | biome: human-associated habitat; feature: feces | place: USA | collected 1985/1987
GGTAAAAATAAAACATTATTAAAATTGATAGAGTAAAAATGCAATACCGTTAGACATCCATGCGTGTATAGTTTGCAGAACTATGCTATTTTCTATGTAACTCTCCATATTATCTACTCCCTGCTTGGTTATGTAAAGGATTAGAGCGAATAATGGTTATAATCAGCAAGAGGCTTTATTTGGTCATCCAATGTGTTGTCTCATACATCCTATCTTTAATATCAATGAGCAACGCTTCCACTTCCTGAACTTTAGGGTAGAGAACCTTTTGAAAATATAGTGTGGAAAGGGTCTGCCCGATGGCCAACTCATTGGCACGTTTTACTATCTGGTTAAGGTTTCCGCCCATCCATGAAAGGCTCTGCGAATACATCTTGTAAAGGGTTGTCATCGAGGTGGATCAACCTGTAATCCCTTTATAACTCTCACATAGCCGAAATCGTTTACTGGTCAATTTCATGTCAAAAGTGTTATTGGGCTATTGGAATCAGAATCACAGCGAGGACAATGAAGCCAAGAAATCCGTTGGCAAGGTTGTTGTCGGCATGGTCTATATTGCTGAAATCCTCCGAACCATAGCGGATGTGCCGATATGATACTTTCTCTCCGCGACGGAACAGCCACAGACAACTATACCGAAGCCCGGCTCCGACATGCTTAATAGCAGAGCCTAACCATGACCGTATGAATATTTCAGTGAATATTTTGGCTATCAATTCCATAATTATCAAATATCGTAATATTTCAATGAACTTTCATTTACATTACAAAGAACAAATTTAAACAACATTTTTTATGACATTACCACCTAATTTTTATATTATCTAAACTTTTAACGACTAATGAAATAATCTTATGGCTTGCCTTAAGAGATATCATATACTCATATTCTCTAATTCTTAATCCATATGCAAGATTATAATTTTCTCTTTTTTCTCTCATTATATCTTTAAAGTCACCAGAAGGCACATAAATTCCATTTTTAATATTTAAATGATTCGGTAAGTACTCAAGCTCTATATAACAAGTTCTGTTCACAATATCATTAGCCTTTGGCACATTGAAAAACATCAAATTCGATTCTACCTCGATACTTATTTTTTATCAATCTCATCAATATAAATTTCTAAAATAGCAGCTCCACTTTCATACATATATTTATCCAAATATGAATCTCCGCTAATCCTTATTATTTCTTTAAATAGTTTATCTGTCTGTTTCATGTCAAAAGTTTATTTGGCTATTATAATCAGCATCACAGCGAGTACGAGGAAGCCGAGGTAACCGATGCTTGGTCTAATTCTTGTGACAACATGGGCTGTTCCCAATACCGTTCAAGTTTATCATTCAGTATGTCGCACACTTTACCGACTGATACAAGAGTATTCAAAATTCCGGTGTTTTTGCTACCTCCGGTCAAGTAATCCGCCCTTATGATTTTAGCACTTCTTGTTTTTGTTATGACAAACATCTCAACATGTTGAAAAGGAATAATCTCATATTTCATCCTTGCCGGTATCAGATATTCGAGGCGGTCATCAAATATCCTTGCAAGCGGTTTGTGCATCGCAATCAATATAAGCCAACCTATCCCGACAATGACTCCGAATGAGAAAAACGCTATCCCAATATAACCTATGTATTTATCTACATCGACACGAGGATAGTTTTTCATAAAGAACCCTCCAACAACAAACAACAAGCTGGTCAGTGTAAGACCAATCACTCGCCATATACTTGGGTATACGTCAATTCGTTTATCTGTCAGTTTCATTGCTTGTAAGGAGTTCGAACATCATTATCATTATTGACGAAATTGCTAACACAATCAACGCTCCGATTATTGCATGCAAAGATGCTACGCCCACAGTTTCAAGGTCGTTGGATATGTTGTTAAACCATAGAAAGCCCCGCATCTGATTGGCCCATATCGTTGAAAACAGAAGATTAGAACAGCCTACGAATAGCGACACAACGTTGTGGGACAACTTAAATATCGTATATCCGAATATAATCTGAAGTATCGGCAGGATTAAGCATATACCTCCTCCCCATTCATAAAATGCCGAACTATATACAATTTGAAGATATGTAGCAACGCATACTAATAACAGTTTGGCAATAGATTTACGTTCACCGCGATTCTCTCTTATCAAAATTGCCAGACTTATCAACAAAGCTAATGACAAATCTTGCATACTGATTTCATCTTCATTGGCTTTAGGAACTGCATAGAGCATTATTATTGCTTCTATCAGAAACAATGATATTAGCTTCCACTGTTTCATATTTTCTCAATGATTAAATCTATTGAACCGTCTTCAAGTGCATTATATTCGTCCAAATGTATATGTGTGCCACATGGCACATCTACCTGTGCTAAATTGAGCAGATGATTTACCATCGAAATAAGCCCTTCTCGATTTGCAGAAATAACAACTTTGTTATTTTCGCTTGCGACTTTTATCATATAACCGTCACCCCAGCAAAGCTGAAGCCCTGTGTTTTTATTGTATTCTGGTATATCTATTTTCATCTATACTTCTAATTTTTATACGGTTTCTTTCTGAAATCTACCCACAAAGGTACAAAAAAGTACCGATTCATCAGTCATTTGTGGACGGTACTTTTTTGTACCTCAATGCAATAAGCCGATTACAGTTTCATTCCTCTGCTTTTCCTTTGCGGTTGTATAGGTCGGCGTATGTTCTGCCTTAACTTCTCGAACTGTTCCTTGAACCACTCGGCAATGGGCTTTCGGTCGATGGCAAGAACCAATTTAGTCCCGTCCGTGGGGTCTTTCAGCACTTGGAAACCTGCCCTTTCGGTCGTGAATTTCCGTCCGTGTTCCTCCGAGTAGAGTTCCCCTGCATACTCCAACGGCTTTCCCTTGACGAGCGTTGCGGTCTGCCTTTCATCGAACCCGACAAGGCGGCAGAGGTTTTCGATACGGAGCATTTCACGGAAATAGGGAAACCATGCTGCCGCCCTTGCGATTACCGTTTTCAGAAACGATATTTCCTGCTTGTGCCTTGTGTCCTTGTCGGCTATCTCCCTGCCGTGCTTTTGCTGCATTTCCCGTATCTCCCTGCTGTGGTCTGCCTGCATGGTCTGTATCCTATCTTGCAGGGCTTCGATGGTTTCCTCGTGGCCGGCTACCTCCCTATGCAGGGCGGTGTTCTCTTTTTCCAATGTCTTGACCTTGTTGCTGCCGAAAAGAGAACCGACACTCTCGGCGATGTTGGCGGCTGCGGTGGTTGCCGCCCCTTTCAGCTTCTCGGTCTGTATTTCTTTTTTCGCCCGTCTTAGTTCCTCCTGTGCCGTTTCTTTCTGCTGCTGCAAATCCACCACTTCCGCTTTGAGGTCGTCGGAGAGTTTCTGTATATCCCGATAATACTGCTGCGTGGACTTGTGGCGAGCTTTCGAGCCGTCTATGCCCCTTTGCAGCCCGTATTTCGCCATCGCCACGGCATAGGTATCTTGGTAGGACTTCAATTTCAGCCGTGTCATAATATCGTCTGCGCACAGCCTCACGGTGTCGGTCGGCTTCTTGCGGTATCGCTTCTTCGTCTGTTCCTCCCTTTTCCTGCGCTTGCGCTCTCCCTTGACGATGGGGACGAGTGTAACGTGTATGTGCGGCGTTTCCTCGTCCCTGTGCAGGTGAGCCGCCACGATGTTCTCCTTTCCGAACGTGTCGGCGAAGTATTTCAGATTGTCGGCGCACCACTCGTCCAAACGCCCCTCTTCCTCTATCCGCTTCATGTCCTCGTGCGTTCCCGATACGTTGATGCGGATTGCCCGTACTTGGTTGCTTCCGATTTTGCGTGTCAGCCCCGCTTCTTCCAATCTCCGCTGTATAGCCGCCGAACGGTCTTTCACTCCTTCGGGATATTCGATGAGTTTTCGGTTTAGATGCGTGCGTGTGGGGTCGGCGTTCTTGGGTATGATGAAACGCTCTATGTGGGCGGTCGTCCCGCTGTCGGAACCGTGCGCCTTTTCCATGTGTAAAACTACGAAACCCATATATTTTTCCTTTCTTTTTTAGCTTGTGAAACAATGGTTGGTTTATTCTTCTGTACGGCTCTTGCCGTTGGTCTTTGGGAGAGTCCAGAGAGGTGCAACCTCTTTGGCTTATTGGGGAATTTTCAGCGATACGTAGTATTGCGGCTCGGAAAATTCCCTAATAAGCTACGGTATTTTCTTCGTAAATACCCTGCGGCGTGTCTTCGGGCTGTCCGTATCTTCTCGGTTCTATGCTTCGTGCCGACTGTCTGCGCCTGCTGTACCCGCTTTACCGACTGTACCGAACGTTCCAAAATGTATCTGCCGTCACTCCGTCCGCTCCAAACCGATACTCCTTATTATTTTTTCCCTTCGGTGGGTGGCGGGGCGGTCGTTTCTGTTTTCAAAGGCTCTTTTGCATGGGGCGGTCGGATGCAAGGTTTTCCCGATAAATACGCTCGCAGCGAAGCGAGAGGAAGATTTATCGGGAAACGGCGCAGCCGCCTGACCTTTTAGCCGACGTAAAGCCCCGTGCTTGCTTTGCCTTTGTAAACGGAAATGATTGCTCCGCTTTTCCTGCGGTTGAAAATTTGAACCTTTTTCCGTTCGTATGATTGTATGACCGTATGATTGACCAACTGACCGATTGACCAACTGACTGTATGACCGGCTAACTGACCTGTTGGCAATCCAACCATTATGCCATCCATCGGTGTTTTTTCCTTCCATCCGAAACAACCGACACGAACACCGTCGTTTTTACTTTTCGCCCGTGCATAATCCTTTCCAACAACACTTTGCGGACTTTCGCCGCCCCGAACGATTCGACACGGAAAGCGAGGGCGGCTATCGTTTCGAGGTTGTAAACCTCCGCGCTGTATCTATCCGATATGCGGATAATGCGCTTTATATCATATATACTCAAAACTCCGCTTTTGCAGAGTGCCTTTATCCCTGCCCTAACCGTCGGGGCGATAACCCCGAACAGTTCGCAGATTTCCCGCTCGGTCATGGCGGTTGCGCCTATATCGCTCGGCAGGGAGATATTGCCCTGCCCGTCCATCGTGATAATGTTCCTTTCTTCTTTCATCGGTATTCTGTTCTTAATTAGATGGCTCGGCAGATATTCTTCTCCATATCTTCCAACTTGTGCGACAAGGTTTCCATGTCTTGGCTTATCTTCTGGGCGGTGATTTTGGCGTAAATTTGGGTGGTCTTTATGTTCGTGTGCCCCAAAAGGCGGCTCACCGTTTCGATGGGTACGCCGTGCGACAGAAGTACGGTCGTGGCGTTCGTGTGGCGTGCGACATGGTAGGTCAAGCGTACCTTGAAGCCGCATTGTCTGCCTATATCTTTGAGTATTTTGTTACAACTGCCGTTACTCGGAACGGGGAAAACATGACCGTCCCTTGCCAGTCCCTTGTATTTCTCTATGATACGTTTGGGAACGTCCAAAAGACGGATGTTCGATTCGGTGTTGGTCTTCTTTCTTCGGGTGATTATCCAAAGATTGCCGTCGAAGAATGTTTGCAGGCGGTCGGCGGTGAGGCTCTTCACGTCCGAATACGCCAAACCCGTGAAAACAGAAAAGACGAACAAATCCCGTACAAGTTCATGGTAAGTGTTCTTCATCGGTGCGTCCATGAGCGTCTGTATCTCCTTTTGGGTGAGGTAGCCCCTATCCACGCTTTCGGGTGAGTTGATATATCCGGCAAAGGGATTAAAGGGCAAACGTCCGTCATTCCTCGCTATTGAAATAATATGCTTTAGTACAATCATGTAACCCCAAACGGTATTGGTACGGCATTTCTTTTCCGTGCGCAAAAAATACTCGAAGTCGTTGATGAACGTGAGGTTGAGTTCCTTTAACGGGATGTCCTCACGCTTGTAGGTATGGGGTAGGAATTCCCGGATATGGTTGCAGACTGTTCGATAACGGGTGAATGTCCCCTGCGCCCTGCTGTGTCCGACTTTCTTGGCAAACTCGGCGTTGTGCTGTTCGAACAGTTTCAGCAAGGTTTCCTGCTTGACACCGATACCGAGATAGGTATCTTTCAACTTGGCGGCGGTGACATAACCGTCCGTCTGCATCAGCTCTTGATAACGGCGGTTTACCTCCACCCGAATTTTATCAACGGCAAGATTGATTCTCTGCGCTTCAACGCTTTTGCCCGAAGCACGATTGTTCTTCACGTCCCACAAGCGTGGGGGAATGTCCATCTTGCAACTGAACTGTTTAATCTCGCCGTCCACTGTGATACGGCACATCAAAGGCAGGTTGCCGTTGGGCTTCTCGCTGCCTTTCTTCACGTAAAATAAGACCTTGAATGTACTTCGCATACTCACTCCTTTTTTTTGGTTACAAAATTAGTTATTAGTGAGTTACCGACAGCTATGCAAAATTGCGCAAATTGCAGAAATAGAGCCATTTAGCAAGAATTTCGCACCTGTTACGGGAGTAATGAGGTGGTAACTGAACTCTTACGCAGTTTGGCTTCATGTTGGCTTTTCGTTGGCTTTGCTCAATAGAAAAACAAAGCGTAACGAACGCTGTATCAGCTAATTCGCTACGTTTTACCCAAATTTACTTTTTCGCTATGTGTTTATTTTAAGCATCAAGATCTGAAAGGACTATTCAACTTTAATATCAACTCCCTGTTTATCAGGTGTTAATTGGTGGCAGTGTGCTATTCCTAACATACAGCCGTACATGAGCCGGTTAATGTTAGAATTTGTTTCGAGTACAAAGATATACAGAGTTGTTCAATATAAGACGTTAATTGTCAGATTTTTGTGTCTGTTTTCACTCTCCGACAAAAGTGAAAGGAGTATCGAACTCATTACGAGATACATGGACGATAAAAGCCCCCGAAAAAACGTTGTTTTCGAGGGCTTTTGATGTTTTATAGACCGGTTCATTTTTGAAAGGAACCGGTTGTTTGGGGTCAGTCAGCGTATCGTCGATTGACGGGTTTGACGTGTATCTCGATACGTTTGTCGTCCAAGATTCGGCGGACAGCTTTCCATAGGGGAAGTTTTTCTACTCCGGCCAGTTTCATGGCCTCAACTATCATTGTGTTTTCAACTAATTGGAGGTAGTCTTCTTCCCGAATCTCGACGTATTTGTGGAGGTCTTTTTTAAGTCTTGCCATAAGTCGCGGGGTGTTGAATTGTTATTTCTCGCCGAAATCAGCGGGCGTCTCGCCCCACAGGGAATTGTTCCAATGGAGCACTTCGATTTTGTCGATTTCGGAGGCCATCGCTTTGAGAAAGATTTCCGCTTTTTTGAGTGCGGCGTTTCTTTTGCGCGAGGCTGTTCGTTTCTCGTTAAACCACGTCAGGGCGGTAAGACTATCGGTGTAGATGATTGCCGGACTGAAACGATGTTCGATGATGTATTTTGCGGCTTCGACAACGCCTAAAAATTCACCGATATTGATGGTCTGGTTTCCGATATTCTGTTCAAAGAGGAGTTCGCCGGTGGCCAAATTAACAAACCGGGAATGGTCGGTGTGCTGAATCCGTCGTCGGCCATTCTCCGCAGAAGTCTTGCGGCAGCGGATTTGAAGCTGTTGATTACGCCCTCCAAGTTTTCGATGTCGGTGCGGCGTTGTAACAGGGAGACAACTCCCGATACTGTCTTGCTGGAGTATGAATTACCTCCCAGCGGATCGAAGTAAACGGTTTTGTTTCCGAAGTTGACAGTTACCCGGTAAGTTCCACCCGGTATCACCAGTGTGTCAATCGTGGCCTTGAAAAGAAGCGGTGTAGCCGCTACTACGACAAAACCGTTGCGTGAGTGCATTGCTTTGAGTTCGACCGAATACAATATGTTCGGCTGGACTTTGCCTTTCAGGTCTTCAGACAATACACAAATTTTCTTCTTGTAAGGTGAATCCTCACGTACTCCTCGCAGTTGCTTTGTCTTCGAGTGGCGCGACACGAATCCGATGATCTCGCCGGTTCTTTCCGAGGTCGCAAATTTTAATTGCGTTCGCTCTGATATCATACTCTGCTTTCATATTTTTCCAATCTGGTTTTACGCTCAATTAACAAAATGTAAATCAGTCATTATTATTAAAAATTATAACGCAAATTTATATTTTCGTTTTGGAGTAAACAAATAAATTTACTACTATTTTCAGACCGATAAACCGGCTATTTACAGAGAGAAACAGAGTTTGTTACCATAGTCTTTCGTCTTCGGAAAAATGGCTGAAACGTTCGTCGGCAGTGGAGGTTGAGTGGTTGCCGTGACATTTCCAGTACCGATAGACTCTTTCGCCTTTTTCTATACGGAAATAAATATCGTCGGCGTTGATGTACTGCACTCCTTGTTCGGTGGCCGGATTGATCCATGAAGCGGAATTTGCTATCCGTGGGTTCTTTCCGACATACAATTTCTGTTTCTCAGTGCCGAAAATGAAGATGTTCTGCATCCGCACGTCATCGTCCACATCGAACCGGCGGGCGTATGCGGCAAAGTCGTAGATGTCGGTTTGGAGCAGGCTCCCGCCGAAGTAGAATGCTGCACTGTCTTGGAGTTTGCAGAATGCCAGATTCAACGGTCGGCGTAGTCGGATTTCGTTCAACCGTTCTGTTGTAACGGCATTGTTGGTGACGTAAACTACACGGAATCCGTTTCGGGTGGTGTCGCATACTTCGAGATGCCGGACAACCTCCTGCGAGCGGTTGATGCTGTCATCAATCGGGTCTCGTGAGCGGACGCAGTCTTTGAGCAGGCCGATACAGATAATAAGTATCAGGAGACCCCACGGAAGAAGCCGGAAGCCTATCCGCCACCGGATTTCCCGTTCCGTCTGTCGTTTCAATTCTTCTTCTGTCATGGTATCATTGAATTAAAGGTGTTTCGGAAGGATTAACAATCCCCGTTTGTTGAGTTCCTCACGGAGCATTTTCACTAACTGCTCCAAATTCTTCACTTCCTGTCTTTCGCCGGCCTTACGATGAAATAGCGGGGCGAAATAGAGTTTGTGGTCGTCCTTGGTCGGATACGAGAGACCGCCGAGACAAACTTTCGGGGTACGTATCTGGAACAGTCCGTTGACCAGTTTGCATTGCTTGGAGGACGGCACTGAGATTTCGTATTCGGGAAGAGCTTCGGCCACCATTTTCAGAATGGGCCGGATGACTTCATCCGCATAATTCGGTACCGTAATGTTCAATTTCGGCACGGGTTGCCGTTCGGCTTCGGCACGTTCGATGATGTCGAGCTGTCCGGAGGCTTTTGCCGCGCGCTGAAAGTAGCTGTTTAACAGTTCTTCTATTGTCATAACGTTGCTTTTAATGGTTCATGTAAATAAAGAATAATGGTCCGGACGAAGGAACCGGTGCAAGCCGCTTTGTTATTTTTATGCGGCAGCTTCGTCGATGTGCTGCTGCGCCTCCTCGATGGAAGAGATAGCTTCGTCAATAGTATCGATGGCATCGGTCATGCGGGAGCCTTTGTCTGATGACTGGAGGCTTTCGGGCATGTTGTCGTAGGCATCCTGTTCTTCGTCCTTGATGTCGTTTAAGGATGAGATGATTTCGTCCAGTGAATCTCTCACATCTTCGAGTTGTTTTCGTCTGTCTTTGTTCATGATTGATTGGTTTTATTGATATGATATTGAATGAAATTTTGCTGCATTGTAAATCATTCATATCTTTGCATTTAAGTATTAAAGTATGTTTATGTCTAATTTTGAAATAATTATCAATTGTATTACAGCCCTCGGTGCTTTGGCAACCGCAGGAACCTTTATTTATGTGATTAGAAGTCAAAAAGGGACTCAAAAACAGATTGACAGTCTATCCCAAATGGCAGCTACATTTACGCGCCAATATGAAATGGCACGTATTCAGGCCGGGAACACCATATATCCCAAAATCCAAATTACATTGAAACATGATGTGATGTGGGGTATGAAGATATTGGTCAAGAATTTGTCTTATCCCATTGAGATTTACCGTATAATTGTACATACAGACCAGCATCATTCCGATATAACCATAAAGCCTAAAGGGGATTATATCGCTATAAGGCAAGGTGAAACCAAACCTATATTACCTGGCGAAATGGTGCGACATCCTTTGTACTTATATTCAGCATCTCTCCGCCTCTTTTTGGTAACTCCTTTCGATGAGGCGTATGAAGTAAGATATGCGGTTAGCAATGAGCAGGAATCCTATCAATCTGAGGCTATTCCCATTTTGTTCCGTAAAGAAGACCATGAAAACGATACGGAATCCACTATCTCAGCCAAAGAATACAGTATTCACGGAAATATCCCCGGAACAGTAGATGATAACTTTCCGGAAATCTCTCGGGATACTGAATGTATTTAGTTCTTTCATAAGGCAATCAGGGCGGACAATACCCTGATGCCGAGGCGAAACAGACAATGTTTCCAGTCTTGTTGGAGAATATGGTTACGCTTTCTCCGATTTGCTCGCGTGCGGCTTTCTTCGCGTCCCGCAAGCGGACGAAAGAGAGCCGGTTTCCGTACCATTTGTCACAGAACCAATAGTTCGTGGTTGTGAGCTTTGAGGCTGTGATACGAGGATCGGTGTCTGCTCGGGAAGCAAGCAATTTTTCCGCCGCCTGCCGAAGGAAGTCCGGCCAGTCATTGTACGGCATTTTCGACCGCCAGAAATAGTCGTTGAGTATCAAAGGCTGGATGCTGGCCTCTGTTCCGGTGTGGTAGCCTAACAGGCCTGCATAGATGGTTTGGGTAGTACCGTCGGATAAGGCGGAGAAACAGACTCCGCCTTGACGACCGGTCGGCTCGAATTTGCCCCATGCTGATTTTACTTGACGCACCACGATTTTCGGGATGCCGTCTTTGTCTACTCCGTCGCGCAACAATACAGAAGCGGGATGACGGAGTTTCTTCGCTAATGATTTCGATATGAACATGGTATTTTCTATGTTAATCGGTTATTTGTATGAATCGGACATAATCTTCGGTATCGTTAAAGCATTCATCGTTGATGCGCTCTGCCAATTCGTCCAGCGTCAGGCGTTCGACCTCGTATTCGGTTTCGTCTTCTTCGTCAATGGCACTGCGGGAAGGACCGTTTCGCCAGGCGTCGAGCAGTTCTGCATCCGAAACACTGCGGTTCAGATGATTGCAACTCCAAACGAAAGCATAGAACCGTTCTTTGTTGGAAAGGGAGCTAATGTCGTCCACCGTTGCCGAACGAAGAAAATTACTGTCAAATTCCAGCACATCGTCTTCGTGGATGTCCTGTACGCCGATGTGCCATGAACTGTTCGCGCTATTCTGCCGCATGTATTTTACCTGAAGCAGCATATTTCTCCGATAGTCAGCCGGAATATCTCCGAATATTCTGCGGATTTCTGCGATGGCATCGTCGGTCAGGCGAACAAAATCACCGCCTCGGAAAGGAGGACGAGAGTACTCTTTAGAAGATAGGTTTTGTTCTGCACAAAGTTCCTTGTACCAATTCCAGATAGTTATAAGCCAATCTACGTTGATTTCACGAAGCTCGCGGTCTGTTTCCTGAACATCCGTATTCGGGCGCTGGAGCGTACAAGTACCGTCCGCGTGATAGTCGAGCAGGTTGTACCTGACATAGCAGGGATAGCCGTCTTCACCTTCTTCTTCCACAAACACGATGTGAGGCAACCACCCGTCGGGGCGTTCGGATATGTGGCAGAGAGAATCTATGATATTCTGCGATAAGTTCCGTTCTTGTTCTTGCGGTGTCATAATTTATTGTGATATGTAAGTAGTCGGAAAATCAATATCCTCTTCGTCGAAGTCGGTTTGATTTTCCTTGTTGTACTCTTCGATTACGGATGCAGGGATATACGCTTCTCCATCGATGTCGAAACTGCGCCGTTTAAGTAGTCGGTTCAAGGTTGCACTATCTCCCTGGATGATGTTCTCGATATCATCCTTGTTTCCATGTACGGTCACGCCTAAGCGCATCCAGATCGTTACTTCCGGTTGGGGCTCTTCGTCCGCATTTGGGAGGATATGGTAATCATCCCATAGGTGGGCGTCCGATACGCCTTGCACGTAAGCGTCGTATTCCGCCTTGGTAGAAAATTCTATATTCTTGACTACACCACCGTTGTCCATCAGCCATTCGGAAGACGGAAGTTGGCTGGTCTCATTGTAGTATCTGGTGGCATCGCCGCCAAATATGATAGTTGCTTTTATCATTGTTCGGGATGTTTGGAAAGATAATCTTGGATGGATGTGTAGCGGTCCGGTATGGCGGTATTTTCATTGAATCCGTTCAGGCAATGCAGCAGTGCCTTTTCCATGCTGACGTACCGACGTGAGAAAGATTGGATATTGTCCAAGCAATAAGCCTCTATGGCATATTTGAACGGGGCAACTCGCGGTCCGTCTTCTTTGCGAAGTTCCACATACCATCTGCAATCAAGTTGCAGACGGAAGCCGTCCGACTCTCCGTTTTTCATCAGGCGTTCTTCGTCCAGAAGCCTGCGAACGAGAGTGGCATCAAGCAGACCGTCATACTCTCTGTAACATTTAATTCGGGCAGTGTAAGCGGCAGCATATTGCCGGATGTCGTCTTCGGTAAGACGATATTCTTTCGGATAAAAGTCCAGCACTTCTTTTGTCGTGACGGGAATGATTCGTCCGTCTATTTCGATTTCGTAAGTCTTATTTTCCATTATATGTTTTTGTTAGTGAATTTGGGTCGTGCTCGCTGAACAACACGCAGATCGGTATAACCGATGGCTTTCAGTTCATTGAGCAAATCTTTGTATTCGTCCTCTTGCGCAAGAGACGTGTCGGCAATGACACCGGCATAGTCTGCGGCCCCATGCTGTCCGATGTGCATGTAGGATGTTACAGTGCCGTCATGTGGGTCCACATCATCCGGAAAGAGTGCGATGATGTCGCCGTTCTTCCATTTTCTAAAAACCACTTTCGTCATTGCGGCTGCATATTTCTGAGTTCACAATGAAGTCGCCCACGGTTTTCGTGTCTCGGCAGAGCTGGTCGAGGATGTCGTCGATATCCTCCTCGGACACCTCGCCACCGTTTCGATTCTCGATGTCGTAGCGAACCGTGGCGTAAACCGTCTTGACTTCGGTTACCCGAGATTCGTTGCCGTTCCTGGCGATGCCATCGGGAGAAGTGATGTCGAATTTCATCAGTTGGGCAAGGCGGTTGTATTCTTCGTCGTAGAACCGGTTGTATTCGTCCTGATACTCTTCCTTGTAACAGGTTCCGCTGTCAGGATCGTCAGGGTCCTCCGGTTCGACATAGGCATCGAAAGGCAGTTTGTGTTTGTCAACTAATCGGGCAATAGCCAAGTCGCTGGCAATTTCCATGATAGACGAATTGATTTCGTCTTTGTTTTCTTTGTAATACTGGTGTAAGTTCATAATCGTCAGAGTTTAATAAAATATTCTTCTGTTAATGATCGTTTGAGTTTCCGGTTTCCCTGTGCGATGCAGGCGATAAGTTTCTGAATGCGTTTGTTTGCCAGTTCGACTACCTTTTGCGGTGTCGGCTGGGGCATTGCGAATTTCCGGCAGGTCTCGGAGCAGTATTTCTGCCGGGCACGAAGCGGTTTTCCGCAGGCCGGACAACGGCGTTTGCCATCCGTTTCGAGAATCCTCAACACACCGGCATGGAGACCTTGCCACCATTCCAGACGGTCTATTTCGTAATCCTGAAGGGTTACGTTGTTGGAGAAGTCACGGGCCTCCACTTCGACCGAGATTTCGGAGTTCTCCACGATGACTTTGATGGCCGGGTCGTCGTAAGGAGTTCCGTCGTTATCGAACCAAATAATGAAGGTCGGATCCTCCTGTTCTGCATAATCGCCCAACGAGAGTTCCGTCAGACCATTGTTTTTCATAATGGCCACAATGGCGGCCATGATATTGCTGATGTTGTCCATAAACGGGTTTTATTAAGATTAGCTAATATGTTGGAGAGGCGGGCGTTGCCCGTCCATTGATTTTTCAAAAAAAAAGTGGAGCTGCCGGGACTCACGTCAGGACAGCTCCGGTTATCATTATGGCGAATGATGTATCAATAATTGAGTTGAATGGTTCCGTAAACTCCGGCAATCTCTTCCTGCCGGATTCCCAGATAGACCATTGTCACTTGCGGTGACGAGTGTTTCAAAATCATCGACAGCAGTATGAGCGCTTCGGTGGTACGTCCCATCGATTCGTAAACGTAGCGGCCGAAAGTCTTGCGGAAGGTATGGCTGGAGAATCGCTTGATTGGCAGCCGGTATTTTACCCGCAGGTATTTGAGGGTGTCGTTGATGTATTGGGTGGTATAGGGTTTCTTCGTTTTTGGGTTGCAGATGACCGGCAACCGTTTGTCCGGTGAACCGAGCAGTTTATATAGCGACGTGATTCGCCGCTGTACGTTTTCGTTGAACGGAATCTGGCGCGTCTTGCCGGTTTTCTGTTCGATTTTGTAAAGTGCATCTCTATCGAGCACGTCTTTCCATGTCATTGACAGGACATCGGACACACGGCAGGCCGTACAGAAAGAGATGCAGCAGTAAAGTTCCCAAAGATAATTGCCGTCTTCATGAAGGCTGGAGAGCAGGCGGAGGAAATCCTTGAATTCCAAAGGTTCGGCGGTAGTGATTTGACCTTTGACTGACATAGGCATATAGAATTTATGTTAATAATGCGACATCACATGCCTGTTTGGGGTGTCGGGGATTCCTGAAAGAGGGACATGACTTTCGCCCACGTTTCCCGCATCCGGAAATAGTCGTCGTAGCCTTTCTGGTTGATGAAGAAGACGTAAGGCGGAATGTCGGCCTGCTTGAAAAGGTTGTACTCTTTTTCGTCGAGTTTGCGAACCGTGGGAAGTCCCGTTCTGCATAGGGCTTCGTTGACAATCCAGGCTCCCCGGAAGTTATCCATCCGGAGTGAGTCGATGCAGACCACCTCGCCCACACAGCCATTTATCAGAAAGTTGCACACGCACATCAGGCAGCAGGTGTAGTCGATGTCCCATGCGACCAGATAGCTTTGCGGTCGGTCGGCCTTGGCCGCCAACAGCGTCCGGCCACTGCCTGCCGTAGGGTCGCACACCGATAGGATTTTGGCATCCGATTCTTGCTTGCCCATTGTTATTTTCGACATCAGGTCGGTAATGTGCGCAGGCGTGAAGAACTGGCCTTTCTGTTGCTGGCCGCTCTGGGAAGTCAGAGCCATGAACAGGTCACCGAATGCATCGTACCAGCCGTGCCGTTTGATTTGCTGTGACATGATTTGAATCCATGTGGCGAACATGTCGTAGAATACTTTGGTCTGTTCTTTATTATACCTCCAATCGGAGAGCGGAGGCGTGTCAGGGAGCGAGAACCCGTGTACGATGTAGCGCAACAGGTCCTGAAAGACGGTCTTCACGTCCAGTCCGTTCCGATACGTGAAGTCGTTGATTTGTTTTTCCAGTTCCCGGACTTCTGCCGGGGCGTTGTATCCTTTTGCCATAATCTTAATCTTCACATTCTGCCAGAAGGCGTTTTACATTGCGGATTTTCTCGTCGATGCTGTCCAGCTTTGCGAACGAAGGGGTACATTTGGTGCGGCGCATTCCGGCACCCCAACCGATGTTGTTGGCGACCCGTGTGAGTCGGGCGTTCTCTTTGCTGCGGCTTTCTTCAAGACGCTCCAGCCGTTTTTGGAGAGTTGCTTTCTTGTATTTCATGTCTGAAAAATTAAAAAGGCGAAGAACTTTCGCTCTCCGCCTCGGGTGAATAAATTGTGTTTACTAAGTCGTTTCATCGGGTATTTCATTGCCCGTAAAGGGATGATATAACGGTGTGTTGCCGACAGCTTCGGCGTCAATGGCAAAGCTGCCGAGTTCCACATCATAGAAGAGTTCCAGTTTCATCGGTTCGGTGGAGGCAATTTGTTCGGCCTCTGATTGCGACAAACCGGAAATCATCAGGCTTTTTACCCTTTCTCGGAAAGTTTTCGGGTTGGTTTGGGGTGTCGTCCAAACCTCAACGATTTCCTCTTCGTCATCGGTAATGGCGACAGAGTGGTCGAGAGTATGCAATTCTTTCATCATTTTGGTTCCTCCTACTCTTCGTCCCAATAGTTTTTCTTGTACAGCTCCCGCTGCTGGTCGAAAGACAAGGAGTTCCACCAGGCGTCGAGGTCCTCGGCATCGCCGGACAGCCGTTTGTTTTCTTCCAGATCAAGGTGTTTCCACCATTGGTACATTCGTTCTTTGTACTCTTTCATTGAGACGAAATAGTGAGCCTCTTCACACGAGTCACACCAAAAATCGTCATCGGAATCATCAATGTCCGAGATGTATTCATTCGTATTGCCATCGACCCATGCCCGTACCTGAATATCACGGGAGCCGCAACATTCGCATACATTGATTTGACTTTCATCTTCCTCCTCCCTTTCGGTAACGAACCTTTGTCCGTCATAGAGTTCGCACGCCCGTTCCACGATTTTGTCACGGGCGTTGTTGCCCAGTTCAGCATAGAAGCGTTCGGCGGCACCTGACAACGTGGCACTGCTCAGACCGCACCATTTTGCCCAGAAATGCCCGGCCATGCCACCGAATACGGTTTTGCATTCCGCTTTGCTCCAGCGGTTCCACATGTAGTAGAAGAAGCTGGAGACGATGTTTTCATTTGTTCGTTTCATATTTTCAGATGTTTTAGAACCAAGAGATGAGAACCCAATCATTGCTCGGATCGCTTTCTTTGATCAGGAGGTCGAGCATATTTATAAAGTCTTCTTTGCTTGTTCGTGCTCGGTTCAACTCCTCGTGAAATTCCTCGGCATGTGCCTGATATGTTTCATTTTCCTCACCAATGATCGTTCGCAAGCGTTCCAATTCAATGCGTTGAACTTCGTAATCGTCATCGAACTCGTCTTCTGCCGAATTGGCGATATCGAACATTGATAGGATGTTGTAAAATGCTTCTTGTCCGTCACCGCCGAACATTCCGTGGTTGCAATTCATGTATTCGATGCGGTAGATTTTTCCGGTGTGTAAACTTCTGCTCATATTGTATAGATTTTTATTGTCGGTCAAAAAATGAAATCGACGATGACACGCTTGTCGCCGGAGAGTAACCGCTCGTGATTTACATCATCGTATTTGTAGGTGATGTATTTCTTCGCTTCACGGATATATTCTCCACGTACCCAGACCGGAGCGGTTTCGCGGTCTGAGAGGCGGAAGAGCTCTCCTTTTTTGAGTTGGCGGATTGTTTTCTGTTCCATCGGCTGCAATGCCCAGTTTCATTGCGGCATTCCGCATTTCTTCGTATCTGATGCGATGACAACCGGCCGTCAGAATGTCGTTCTTGTATGAATTGATACTCCAATTATGGTTGTTGGCATCATGGACAAGGTCATGTCGGAAGTCGGCTTCGTTTTTGTGGAACAGTTCAACCAGTTTCCAAAGGCGGACAGCTTCCTTGGCTTTGACCTGAATGCCCATTGAGGTCTCGATGCACCCGTTGTGTACCCGGAGCAACGCATTGAAGTCAAGGCCGTAAGGAACGGTGAACCATCTATTTGAAATTTCGCCCGAATACCATAGCTCTTTTTTCTCCTCAAAAGACATGTTGGCTATACGGTGCCGCTCCTCTTCCTCACGCAACCATCTCTCACGACGTTCGGCATACCGCTGCTCCCGTAGTTCTTCATTTCGACGATTGATTGCGTCCTGCCGTTCTTTACGTTCGGCAAAATGCTCCCACAGCAGCGGGTCGTCGGTACGGTCAATAAAGAGTTGAGAGAGCCGGGTTTTGTATTCTGCGGCTGATGTGGTTTGAAGCAGACCGCGTGCAAGAATATCGAGGAACAACTCCTGATATTCGGACTTGTTTTCTCTCGGTAGTTCACTGGAATAACGAGGTCGTTCGCCTGTTACGGTCCAGAATTTCGTAATGTCTTTTTTTGCGGTACTGCTCAATTTGGCCAGTACCGGCATGAGCCAGCGACCGGTTGCGGACTTTTGCCGTTTGTCAAGTCCCCAGAATTCAATCCAGCGACCGATGTTGAGCAGGCATTCTTTGACATGTTCCGTATAATTCTGAGTGCGGGATTTCTGCTGTGCATTGATGTAATCACTGATTTTTTCTACTTGATCGACAATGTAATATGCCGATTCGTAATAGCTGTATTCCGACAGCCTGTCGTTGTGTAGGGAAACCGACCGGGGCGTGTAGAAAATCAGTTCTCCGTAGGGAATCGCTTTCCGCACCATGCCCATGTGTTTGCAGGTGGTGTTGGAATAGGTCCGGGTTGTTACCAGATAGGCTTTTTGCCCTTGTTGATTTGCTTCTACCGAGGCACATCGGAAATGTGACCCATAGGAATAAATATCTTTGCCCTCGAAGTAGAAGTTGCGCCCATTCCGTGCGCTATCCTGACTTTGATGTGCCCATAGATGGGCGACCATCGGGGCATCTACGACGTATCTCATGATGTTTCTGTTTTATCTGTTGAAGAATAGTTGAAAATGAAAAAGAGAAGGCGATAACCTTCTCTCTCGTGTTAATTTTTATAGTCGTTCGAGAACCTTCCGGAGGAATTTTTTGCTCAGTACCTGTTTGCAGACTGTGACACCGGACCACCCGTTACCGGAGTTCTTGTCGAGCAGTTCCCTTATGAATGTCAGCCAATCTTTGACCGGTTTTTTGTTCAGTACGGCCAACAGGCGTTCCGCTTGAATCGTCCAGTCGTGAAATTCCGGAGACCAAGGGGCGTTTATCAGTTCGGACATGGGAATCGTGAACATGTTTTTCCCGATTGGCCTGACAGCCGGATTTTGCCCTACGCTGCGCACGGTATCGGCAATGGCCTGTTCAATACGTTCTTTCTCCCGTTTATACTGTTCTTCCAAACGGTCGAGTGCGTTGATTTGGTCTGCTAAAATACCCATCCGATAAAAGGTCTTTTTATGCCGAATTCCTCGCTGGCCTCATCGCTTCCGCAGTCACATTTGCCGACGGGCTGCCCTGAGCCGCATTTGCAGAGATCGATGCCCCAATGGTTGACGCAATGATTGCAATTACAGAAGACCTGCGGCAAACGTTCTCCCGTAAATCCTATACGGTTGAAAACCTCGCGGCTCATACTGTTACTTGCGCCGTTCTCGAATGTTACGGTCATCGCTCCGCATACGCATTCCTGAATGTATTGTACCTGTATCATGTCACGCGGATTTGAGTTGGAATTCGATGCCGGAAGGCAGTTTGGAATAGTCCACTTTTTTCAGGAAGCGGTCAAATTGTTCCTGGGTAACGATGTCGTTCTTGGAAGCATAGTCCCGCCAGTTGAATACGCCCGTGTTTCGATGGTCGTAGTAGATGAAGTTGTCGAGTGGCATTCCACAGCGAAGCACGTGGAGTTTGACGGCGAGTTCCTGATCGATTTTCGCCTTTTCATTTGCCGCATGGGTTTTAAGGTCTTCTATTTTCTTCCGTTTGGCGGCAAGCAGGGCTTCGTGTCTGCGTTTTTTAATGTTGGCGGGCAGATAATACCCTTCGGCAATTCGGGTTTCCACAAGCTGGAATTCTTCCTCTGTGAGAGGGGTGAATTGATAGCGAACGGAGG
>OHCP01000327.1_pt1 | contig 19573 bp, 15 predicted proteins | sample 1566811 | NCBI WGS metagenome assembly OHCP01 (sample SAMEA3879591, study PRJEB24766) | human gut metagenome | biome: human-associated habitat; feature: feces | place: USA | collected 1985/1987
ATAATAGTACCCGCGATTAGCGACGATAGCCGCCAGGTTAGCCATTTGCAGCGGCGTACACTCCAGCTCCCCCTGACCGATCGAGAGCGACAGCACCGTCAGCGCGTTCCACGATTTCCGATAACGCCTGTCGTAAAACTTCCGGTCGGGAACATAGCCGTTTCCCTCGCCCAGAAAATCCGAATCCAGCTTGCGGCCGAAGCCGAAACTCTCGACATACTCCCTCCATACGTCGAACCCCTCCTTGACGCTTCCGTACCGGGGATTTTCGAGAATATCGCGGAATACGTAACAGAAATAGGCGTTGCACGAAGTCGCTATGGCAAAACGCAGGTCCGCAGGCGACGTATGGGCGTGACACCTCATCTTGAGCCGTCCGACCTGATAACCCTCGTGACAGGGATAACGCATGGAAGGAGTCAGCACACCCTCCTGCATCCCGATCAGGCCCTGAACCAGTTTGAAGGTCGAACCGGGCGGATAACGGCCGCTTACGGCACGGTTGAACAGCGGCTGCCGTTTGTTATAGAGCAGCTCCATATAGTGATTGCCCCGCTGCCGTCCCACCAGTTCATCGGGATCGTATGTGGGCGAGGAAACCATCATCAGAATCTCGCCCGTCGAGGGCTCGATGGCCACCGCGGCGCCCACCTTGCCGGCCATCAGCTCCTCGGCGAAGAGCTGCAGGCGGGCGTCGATGGTGCTCACCAGATACTTGCCCGACTCGGGCAGCGTGTCGTACATGCCGTTCATGTAGGAGCCCTTGATGGCGCCGTGCGTGTCGACCTCCTGGATGCGCACCCCCTTGCGGCCGCGCAGCAGCGGCTCGTAGGCCGACTCCACGCCGCTCATGCCGACGTAGTCGCCCGGCTTGTAGGAGGGGTTGCGGCGAATCATGTCGGCGTTGACCTCGCCCACGTAGCCCAGCAGGTTGCCGCCCACCTTGCGCGGATACTGCCGGACAGTACGGTAGACGGTATAGAAGCCCCGGAAGTTGCCCTCGTCGAAACGCAGCTTGTCCTCCTTGGGGATGAAGTTCATCACCAGCCGCGCGGCACGGGGCCAGCGGCGTGCGGCGGCGAGCTCCCGCTCGAGCTTCTCGCGCGGAAGGCCCAGCACCGAGCAGAGGCGCGTCGTATCGAAGCCCGCCTTGTCGATTTCGCTGTAGACGACCATCAGGTCGTAGCACTCGCGGCTCTGGACCAGAAATTCGCCGTTGCGGTCGAAGACCTCGCCGCGCGTCGGGTACTCGACCACATGACGCAGGGCGTTGGCCTTGGCCAGCTCGACGTAACGACGGTCGAAGAGCTGGATGTAGGCCAGCCTCAGGGCAATCACCCCGAAGATGACGAGCACCACCGCCTGCAACACCCGCATGCGGGCCATTCCTTCACCACCGGTCATACGCGTACGGAGAGTTTCGAGGTGAATATGCGGGCGATGAGCCAGATGAAGCCCACCGATACGGCGCCGCTCACCGCGATGCGCACCACCGTATGCAGCAGATGGCTCCACGAGAGCGACTCGAGCAGAAAGAAGAGGGCGTGGTGTACGGCCACCATCGTCACCAGGTACTCCAGGAAGCGGCGCGAGCCGAAGCGGGCCACCGAGGGAATGCCCCCCTCGCGGGCGTTCTCATGGCCGTAAAACGAGTCAATGAGGGCCGGACGCAGCAGCGCCACGGGCAGCGTGGCGGCGGTGTTGAGCCCCGCACCGCCCGTAGCCCAGTCCATCGTCACCCCCGTCAGCAGTCCGAGCAGCAGCAGCACGACGGGCGGAATGTCGAGCGGCAGCAGGATGATGAAGGCGACGTATATGAGCGGATTGAGGTAGACGCTGATGGCCAGGTTGTCGAACAGAAAGACCTGGAGCAGTGCCGAAACGGCAAACAGGGCGACATAGGGCAATGTTCTGTACATGGCTATTCGCGTTCGTTTCGTTCGTTTTGTTGTTTGACACGCTCGCTCTCACGCAGACGGCGCGTCTCGGCAAGCGAGGTGTTTTCGACCAGAATCACATCCGAAAGGCTCGAAATCTCGGCCGCCAGACGCACCCGCACCCGGTAGGTGGTCTTCGTGTCGTCCAGCTCGGCCTGCTCAACCCATCCGATGAGGATGTCGGCGGGGAAGTACTCCGAGAAGCCCGTCGAGACAACCTCGCGTCCGGGCTGCGGGTCGGCATACTTCGAGAGTTCGTCCATCACCACCTCGTACTGGTTCCGGCCGTCCCAGTAAATCGAGCCGAAGTACTCCTCGCCATCGAGCTTTCCGCTGGCGCGGAACGAGGTGTTGAGCGCCGACATGGCCACCGAATAGTGCTCCGAGCAGTCGATGACGTAACCCGCCATCGCACCGTCCGACGAGAGGACGGCCATGTCGGGCACCACGCCGTCGCGCAGTCCCTTGTCGAGCGTGATGAGGTTGCGGCGGCGGTTGACCGTATTGGAGACCACGCGCGCCGTCATCAGCCGGTAGGGCGACTTGGGCAGCGAATCGACGCAGGAGGCCTGCCACGCCTGCTCGTCGGCCGCCTCGTAGCGGGCCAGACGCGTTTCGAGCTCGACGACGCGGTCGAGCAGGCGGCGGTTTTCGCCCCCCAGCGTAAAGTAGTGGCGGATGCCGGCGAAGAATCCCTGTACGCTCCCCACGACCTGATTCGAACGCGAAAGCAGGCGGGCCTGAGTGTAGGCCGTCGAGTGGGCGTAGTAGCGCACGGCAAGACCCTCCAGCAGCAGGAAGAGCAGCACTACGTAGATGCTCCGTATGAAGGCCAAAAGTTTATGCAAGGTTCCGTCGTTTTAATCAAGATTGCGGACAGCAATTGCCCGCAATCCATAGCTTTGACCCTAAGCAGGTTACAGCGACGCCCCATTCGGAAGCGGCTCTGCGGTCCGCATTTTCCCGCGCACCCGTCCGGCAGCCCCGCCGCCTCGCGGCACGGCCCGCCCCGGGAGCGTCTTCCCGTTACCGCATGAGGAACGAGAAGCGGTTGATGTTCTTGAGCGCGATGCCCGTACCGCGTGCAATGGCGCGCAGCGGGTCCTCGGCGATGTGGAACGGAATGCCCGTCTTTTCGCTCAGACGACGGTCGAGCCCCTTGATGAGGGCGCCGCCGCCGGCCAGGTAGATGCCGTTCTTCACGATGTCGGCATAGAGCTCGGGGGGCATCGACTCGAGGACAGTCATCAGCGCCGCGTCGATTTTCGTCAGCGACTTCTCGAGCGCATAGGCGATTTCGCGGTAGCTGAGCGATACGGTCTGCGGCAGGGCCGTCAGCATGTTGGGACCCGTCACGACGAAATCCTCGGGCTCCTCCTCCAGGTCGGAGACTGCGGCGCCGATGGCGCACTTGATGGCCTCGGCCGTACGCTCGCCGATGCGGATGTTGTGCTGCTGGCGGACGTAGCTTTGGATGTCGCTCGTGAAGACGTCGCCGGCCACGTTGATGGACTCCGAGCAGACGATGCCGCCGAGCGAGATGCAGGCAATCTCCGACGTACCGCCGCCGATGTCGATGACCATGTTTCCTTCGGGGGCCTCAACGTCGAGTCCGGCGCCCAGCGCCGCGGCCATCGGCTCGTAAATCATGTAGACCTCGCGGCCGCCGGCATGCTCGGCCGAGTCGCGCACGGCGCGAATCTCGACGTTGGTCGAACCCGACGGGATGCAGATGACCATCCGCAGCGAGGGGGCGAAGAGGCTGCCCGAGGTCTTCACCTGCTTAATCATGCCGCGCAGCATGAGCTCCGTGGCGTTGAAGTCGGCAATCACGCCGTCCTTGAGCGGACGGATGGTCTTGATGTTCGGATTGGTCTTCTCGTGCATCTGGCGGGCCTGATGACCGATGGCGACCACCTTGCCGGTGTGCACGTCGAGGGCCACGATGGAGGGCTCGTCCACCACGACCTTGCCGTTATAGATTATCAGCGTATTGGCCGTTCCGAGGTCGATGGCCAACTCCTGTGTCAAAGAAAACATTCCCATATTTATTCGCTCAACTTTCTTATTGTCAAACAGGTAAGAGTTCGTATCCGTAAAAATTCCCGGGGCACGCCTCCCCAGGAGCATATACACGGACAAAGGTAGCAAAAAGCAGGGGGATTTTTACATTTTTTATTAAGTTTTTTTTATTTACTTTTGTATGGCAAACAACAACCGACCGCATGGAACACCCAATCGGACACGAGGCCCGCTGCGCCGTCATCGGGTACGGCAGCTGGGCGACGGCCATCGTCCGCCTGCTCACCGAAAACAACCTCCGCACCGGATGGTACGTACGCAACCCCGAGGTGCTTGAATCGCTGCGCACCGAAGGGCGCAACCCCCGCTATCTGAGCGACGTGGAGTTCGACACGGCGCGCATCGCACCGTCGGACAACCTCGACGAGGTGGTTGCCGCCGCCGACGTGGTCATTCTGGCCACTCCGTCGGCCTATCTCAAGGATTTTCTGGCGCCGCTGACCGTACTGCTGCGCGACAAGTTCGTGGTCTCGGCCATCAAGGGCATCGTTCCGGGCGACTACCAGACCGTCGTGGAGTACATCCACGACCACTACGGGCTCTCCTACCGCCAAATCGGCATCGTCACGGGCCCCTCGCACGCCGAGGAGGTCTCGCGCGGCAAGCTCTCCTACCTGACGGCCGTCTGCGCCGACGAGGAGAACGCCCGGCGGCTGGGCGCCATGTTCGCCACGTCGTACATCCGGCTGAGCTACTCGACCGACCTCTATGGCATCGAATATGCAGCCATCCTGAAGAACATCTACGCCCTGGCGGTGGGCATCGCCGTGGGGCTGGGCTACGGCGACAACTTCCTGGCGGTGCTCATCTCGAACAGCGCCATGGAGATGGACCGTTTTCTCGAAGAGAGCTACCCCGCACCGCGCAACACCCACGCCTCGGCCTATCTGGGCGACCTGCTGGTGACCTGCTACTCGGTCTACAGCCGCAACCGCCGGCTGGGGCTGCTCATCGGCCACGGCTGCACGGTGAAGAGCGCCCTGAACGAGATGACGATGGTAGCCGAGGGCTACTTCGCTTCGGAGTGCATCCGCCACATCAACACGCGCCACGGCGTCGAGATGCCCATCGCCGAGATGGTCCACGAGGTGCTCTACAACGGAGCTTCGCCCCGCCGGCTGATGCAGGAACTGACTTCTAAACTTATCTGAGATATGAATGCGTTAAAACTGGACATCACCAAGTCGGGCGTCACGATTACCCCCGACATGGAGAAGGCGGCGCTCGAAGCCAATGCGCTGCTCTACTCGGGCAAGGGCGCCGGCAACGACTTCCTGGGGTGGGTGCACCTTCCCTCGTCGATTTCGGCGGCCGACATCGAGGCCATCGAGGCCGAAGCGGCCAAGTTGCGCGCCAAGGCCGACGTGGTCATCTGCATCGGCATCGGCGGCTCGTACCTCGGTGCCAAGGCGGTGCTCGAGGCGATGAGCGACCCCTTCCGTCTGCTGCACAAGGCTCCCCAGGGGCCGACCGTACTCTTCGCCGGGCAGAACATCTCGGAGGACTACACCTACGAGCTGCTCGATGCGGTCCGCGACCACTCGATTGCCGCCATCGTCATCTCGAAGTCGGGCACGACGACCGAACCGGCCATCGCCTTCCGGCTCATCAAGGCCGAAATCGAGCGGCGCTACGGCAAGCGTGAGGCGGCCGAGCGCATCGTCGCCGTGACGGACAAGGCTCGCGGCGCTCTCAAGACGCTGGCCACGAAGGAGGGCTACCCCACCTTCGTCATCCCCGACGACGTGGGCGGACGCTTCTCGGTGCTCACCCCCGTAGGGCTGCTGCCGCTGGCCGTCGCCGGCGTCAACATCGCCGAGCTGGTGCGCGGCGCCCGCGAGATGGAGCACGCCACGGGCGAGGAGGTTCCCTTTGCCGAGAACCCCGCGGCCCGCTACGCCGTGGTGCGCAACGAGCTCTACCGCAGCGGCAAGCGCATCGAGATTCTCGGCTCGTACGAGCCCCGGCTGCAGTACATCAACGAATGGTGGAAGCAGCTCTACGGCGAGAGCGAGGGCAAGGATGGCAAGGGGCTCTTCCCGGCCAGCGTGACCCTCACGGCCGACCTCCACTCGATGGGTCAGTACATCCAGCAGGGTGAGCGCATCCTCATCGAGACCATCATCTCGGTGGCAAAGCCCGCCCACGAGGTGCGCATCGAGGCGGATGCCGAGAACCTCGACGGATTGAACTACCTGGCCGGCAAGCGCATCTCGGAGGTGAACCGCATGGCCGAGCTGGGTGTCCAGATGGCCCACCTCGACGGCGGCGTTCCCAACCTGCGGGTCGAGATTCCGGCCATCGACGAGCACGCCATCGGCAGCCTGCTCTACTTCTTCGAGAAGGCGTGCGGCATCAGCGGCTATCTGCTGGGGGTCAACCCCTTCGACCAGCCCGGTGTCGAGGCCTACAAGAAGAACATGTTCGCGCTGCTCGAGAAGCCCGGCTACGAGGAGGCCACCAAGGCCATCAAGGCCCGGCTGTAGGCAGCCCAGGAGAGGGGGGGGGAAAAAAAAAGAAAAGCGAAAACAAAAAAATCCGCTCCTCCGCGACACGCGAAAAAATCCCGGTTCCATCCAGAACCGGGATTTTTGTATCCGACAAGAGAGTCTGCCGGGCGGCTGTTGCGACACCGGACAACGACTGGCAAGACCCACCCTCGGGTCCTGCCAAACCGAAGAGCCGCCACCTCTCACCCCGCCCAGACAGCTCCGGCCGGGCAACTCTCCTTCCCGCGGAACAAAGCCAAACAACCCGCCTCCCCACGGAACAGGGCTCCCGACCCCGGCCGGGCAGGTCCCGAGCCCCGGACATTCGGAGAGACTGCTACACGGAGCGACGCCCCCTCCGGAGACAAAAAGAGAGGCGGACGCCCGTACCCGGACATCCGCCTCGTTGCATCTGATGCTGTCTGTTAGAGGAAGCGCTCCTCGGCCGGAATTTCGACAAAGGCCGTGCGCGTCATTACCCAGTCGGGAATGGTCGTCGCGTTGAACTGAGCCGCCTTGCCGTTGGACTCGGTGAGGGTCAGCGAGCTGCCCGAAAGTTTCACCGAATAGCTCTCCTTCCACGCCTTGCCGTCGGAATAGGTTCCGCTGAGCGAGCCGCCGCTATAGTTGTAGTTGCCGGTCAGTTCGGTATAACCGGCCTCGTTGATGTTCTGATAGAGTGCAAAGGTACCCCCTTCGTTGAAGCGGATATAGACCTTCTCGGCCATCTCCTGCGACCCGGCATACGAAGCAAGCACCCAGTCGCCGACGATACCGTCGTTGCCCGACGGCGAACCGCCGCCCTTGTTGTCATCACTACCGCCGCAACTGCTCAAGGCGAAAGCGGCAAACATCACGATTACGAATTTAGTCCAAATTTTCATACTATAAAGCCGCCCGGATTTGGTTTTCAGCGGATGCGGACCTACAAATATAGTCAATCCGCCTGAAAAACCAAAAGCTCCCCCGAAAAAAAACGCCGAAAGGGTTCACATCCGAGTAAAAATTCCCTTTCCGCAACATTTTCCGGCCAAAGCGGACAAACGGCCCGACACCTGCACGGCACCCCTCCGTCCGCTCCCCGTTCTTCCTCCGTTTACTACCTTTCCCGACCTGTTCCCGGCCTTCCACAGGACCTCTTTCTCCAACCGTCCCTTCGACAACCCCGAACACTCCCGGTCTTACGCCCCGTCCGTCCCTTGCTGCCGATGGCCAAGGCCTTACCCCCATCCGTCCCTGCGGAGGGGCGGCCTTTTTCCGGGTCGACGCAGGCGAGGGGGGGGGCGCTTTGCCCGCCCCGGCCCGACAACAGTGCTCACCGGAGCCGGCAGCCCCCGCTGTCGGAAAACAGAGGCGGACGGAGCACGATGCTCCGTCCGCCAGCTCGAAAGGGGTTGCGCCGGAGGCTTTCCGACGCATGCCGCACCTATATAATTACTTGATGCGCTCGTAGTACTCGCGCGTGCGGGTGTCGACGCGAATCTTGTCGCCCGTATTGATGAAGAGCGGCACGCGAATCGTGGCACCCGTATTGACAACGGCCGGCTTGAGCGAGTTGGTCGAGGCGGTATCGCCCTTGATGCCCGGCTCGGTGTAGGTCACCTCCATGTCGACAATCGGAGGAAGCTCGGCCGAAAGCACCGTCTCCTTCTCGGTGTGGAACATCACCTCGACAATCTGGCCGTCGGCCATCAGGTCGTAGTTCTGGATGAGGTTCTTGTCGATGTTAATCTCCTCGAAGGTCTCGGTGTGCATGAAGTGGGCGCCCAGGTCGTCCTCGTAGGTGAACTGGTAGGGGCGGCGCTCCACGCGCACGGGTTCAATCTTCGCACCTGCAGTGAAGGTGTTGTCCACCACGCGGCCGTTCTCCAGGTTCTTGAGCTTCGTACGTACGAAAGCGGGGCCCTTGCCCGGCTTCACATGCTGAAAGTCCACAATCTGGAAGGTCTTGCCGTCCAGCTCGATGCACATGCCGATTTTGATGTCTGCAGTCGTTGCCATAGGATTATCTTTTTATGTTTGTATTCGCGCCGCGAAGTTAGTAAAAAAATCTGAATTTTCCACCACCCCGTCCCGCGGCCTTTCGTCGAAACCGCCACAAATGCACCTTCCGAAGCGGCAGGCGTCCCGGAAGTTTCCTTTCGAAACTCGAAAGTTGCCTAATTCGTCCCGTTTTTTTACCTTTGTGTCTGGTTTTATTAACAACAAAAGGTTAAGTTTATGAGAAACGCAACTCGATTATTCCACCTCCTGGGCATTGCGCTGCTGAGCTTCACGCTGGCAGCCTGCTCGGATTCGGGCGACAACGACCCGACACCCTCCCCCGACGGCGGCGGCGACGGAACGACACTCGTGCCCACGCAGGACGTAACGACGGAGGCCTACTACAAGGGCGACCTCTACGGCACCTCAACGGGCAACCTCTGGATTAACTTCATCTCGAAGATGGAGTACGACGCGTCGGAGGGCGACTATGTCGGTCCGGGCTATATCCTCTGTCTGGACTTCAACACCACGCTGGCCGAGAATGCCGATTTCGCCACGCTGGCCGAGGGCACCTATACGTGCAACTATGCGTCGGACAGCCACGAAGCCTTCACGCTCAACGTCGCCTACGGCGACAGCTACCTGCTCCGCTACGCCGAGGGCGGCGGCTCGGAGAGCTTCGACATCACGGGCGGAACGGTCACCGTAGCCCTCCGCGAAGGATACTACTGCATCGACGCACACCTGACGCTGAGCGACAACTCCGACTACGACTACTCGTTCGTCGGCGAGCTGTCGTTCCTCAACCGCTCGGACGAGGGGCAGATGAGCAACCTCACGGGCGACGTCACGCTGAGCGGCATGACGCAGGCGCTGGCCGGCTACTACGGGGCAGCCTTCACCGATACGTCGGACTACTACACAATCATCATCGCCGGACCGGACTACGACCTGGACGTCAACTACGGAGCCTCGGACGCCCTGATGCTGACGCTCAACGTCACCCCCGGGAGCACGGATGGGATTCCGTCGGGCAGCTACACGGTCGTCGACACTTCGACGGCCATCGACTTCTACCCCAACACCGCGCTGAGCGGCATCTATGACCCCACCTACGGCGGCTACTTCGGCACGTGGTTCTTCTCGACCACCGGGAAGCTGGAGGCGTCGCTGCGCGGCGGCGAGGTGAAGGTAACCAACAACGGCGACGGCACCTGCGTCTTCGACATCTCGCTGCAGGACGGCTACGGCCACCGCGTGTCGGGCAGCTGCACGGTACCCTGCCGCGTGGAGGACTGGTCGTAGCGACGCACCCTTCCGCAGGAACACAGACCCAAGCAACGAAGAGACCGGCCTTTCCCGAACGGGAAAGCCGGTCTCTCATTTTTCCACAAGGCAATCGGGCGGCGGCGCAGCCAACAGCGGAGGAGGGGGAGCAGACAGAAGAGGAGGACGACGGAACGGGCCGATGACAGAACGGCCGGCCGCAGAACCGACCGACGAAAGGACAGCCGGGCCGGCAGTACCGGGCCGGACGCAAGGGGAGGGGTGGCGGAACAGCCCGCCGCAGAACCGCCCGGAAGCGGCCCCGGGCCCTCTATCTAACAGGCCGGAAGCGACACCGGGCCCTCCGTCTACAGTTCAATCGACTTGCAGCGGAGCCCCATCTCGCGAATCCGCTCCAGCGTCCGGGGCAGCGCATAGCGCATGTTGCGGAAGGACTTCTCGCTGTCGTGAAAGACCACGATGGAGCCCGGCGCCAGATACTTGGTCACGTTCTTCAGACAGGAGCGCGGCGAGAGGCGGCGGTTGTAGTCGCGCGAGATGATGTCCCACATCACCAGCTTGTAGCGCTGGCCGAGCAGCCGCGCCTGCGCCGGCGTGATGCGGGCATAGGGCGGCCGGAACAACTCACTGTGGATAAAATCGTTGGCAAAGTCGACATCCTCCGTATAGCGCTCCAGGCTCATGCCCCACCCCTTCTGGTGGGAGTAGGTATGGTTGCCCACCTTGTGGCCGGCGTCGAGGATGCGCTGGAAGAGGTCGGGATACATCTCGACGTTCTTGCCCAGCACGAAGAAGGTCGCTTTGGCATCGTACTTGTCGAGCGTCGAGAGAATCCACTCGGTAATGCCGGGCGTCGGGCCGTCGTCGAAGGTGAGGAAGACCCCCTCCGCATCGTCGATTTCCCAGATGAGGTCCGGCATCAGGCGCCGGATTATTTTCGGTGGTTTGAGTCGCATGGCAATCGGTTCCAGAAGCAAAAATAGTGAAAATCCCTCCCATTCCGAAAAAATATATCTATATTTGTAGGGTGTGCAGTACTCTGTCTGCACAGAGCGCCGCACACCTCAATCCATTAACCGACCATACCATGAAAAAGAGACTGCTGCTCGCACTGGTTGCCCTCGCCGCCCTGGCGGGAACCGGCTGCGACGCCTTCCACAAACTCAACAACGACCATAAGAAGAGCGCCCAGGGGCGCCCCTACGAACTGATTGTCGTCTGCCCGCAGGACAAATGGACGGGCGAACTGGGCGACACGCTGCGCAGCGTGCTGACGGCCCCCGTCCCCTACCTCAACCAGACCGAACCGCACTTCGACGTGCTGCGCGTCACCGAGCGGGGCTTCTCGGGAATGGTGGCCGACCACCGCAACATCCTCAAGGTGGTGACCGACCCGAAGCTCGACTCGACCACGGTGGCCGTCCAGTACGACGTGACGTCGCGGCCGCAGATTGTCCTCACGCTCCAGGGACCCGACAACCGCCACCTGACCGACTACGTCTCGGCCCACCGCGAGCAGCTGCTCGCAGTGCTCGAGAAGGCCGAGCGCGACCGCGCCATCGAGAGCGCCCTGCGCTATAACGAGACGGGCATCCAGAAGGCCATCCTCAAGAACTTCGGCGTCGAGATGACCGTGCCGAAGGGCTACATCCTGGCCGCCGACCAGCCCGACTTCCTCTGGGCACGCTTCGAGTACCCCGAAGCCAGCCAGGGCTTCTTCATCTACTCCTACCCCTACGCCGGCAAGGAGGCGCTCACCCCCGAGGCGCTCATCGCCGCCCGCAACCAGTTCGCCGCCCGCATTCCGGGCCCCTCCGACGGCTCCTACATGACTACCTCGGAGCTCTTCGTGCCGGGCTACCGCATCTTCAAGCTCGAGGGGCGCGTCTGGATTGAGATGCGCGGCTTCTGGGATGTCGAGGGCGACTTCATGGGCGGTCCCTACGTCAGCTACACCACCGTCGATGAGCGTACGGGCCGCGTCTTCACGCTCGACTGCTACGTCTACTCGCCCCACCTGCACAAGCGCAACTTCATGCGCGGCGTCGAACATCTGCTCTATCTGGTGAAGTTCCCCGACTGAGCCTCCGACCCGCCGACCGACCTTCCACCCCCGCCCCGCCGATGCCCCCGCTGCTGACATACCTCCTCTTCGGAATCTACGCGGTCACGATTCTCGGCATCGTTCTGGTCATCATCACCGACAACCGGAACCCGCTGAAAACCGTGCCGTGGATTGTCGTGCTGCTCTTCGCACCGGTTGTGGGGCTGCTCTTCTACTTCTTCTTCGGACAAAACCTCTCGAAGCGGCGCATCCTCTCGCGCCGCATGCGCAAGCGCATCCACATGCAGCTGCTCGAGGCCGGGCCCGACGAACGGAAGGAGCTCCCGGCCCAGTACCGGCCGCTGGCCCGCCTGCTCGGCAACGCGGGCCACTCCATCCCGCTCTGCGGCAGCCGCATCACCCCCTACGTCGACGGCGCCTCGAAGATGGAGGCGCTGCTGGGCGACATCGCCGCGGCGCACGACCACATCCACCTCCAGTACTACATCCTCAACGACGACACCACGGGGCTCCGCCTGCGCAACGCCCTGATGGCCAAGGCGCGCGAGGGGGTCGAAATCCGGATTCTCTACGACGACGTAGGGAGCAGCAGCGTGCACAAGCGCTTCTTCGAGGAGATGCGCCGCGCCGGCATCGAGGTGCGCCCCTTCCTCCACGTCAAGTTCCCGCTCTTCACCAGCAAGGTCAACTACCGCAACCACCGCAAGATTGCCGTCATCGACGGCCGCACGGGCTACATCGGCGGCATGAACATCGCCGACCGCTACGTCGTCGGCACCGACTGGGGGACGTGGCGCGACACCCACTTCCGCGTCGAGGGGCCCGGCGTGGCGGGGCTTCAGGCCTCGTTTCTGAGCGACTGGGCCGCCACCACGCGCATCCGCCTGCGAGACGAACGCTACTACCCCCGCACCGAACGCTTCACGCACAACATCATGCAGGTGCTCCCCAGCGGCCCCTTCGGCAAGTGGCGCACGCTGCTCCAGGCCGACAGCTACGCCATCGCCAACGCCCGCCGGCGCATCTGGATTGAAACCCCCTACTTCCTCCCCTCCGACGTGCTCAACACGGCGCTCCAGACCGCCGCGCTGGCCGGCATCGACGTGCGGCTGCTCCTCCCGGCCCGCTCCGACTCGCGGGTGGTCGACCTGGCGACCCACTCCTTCCTCGACGACATGCTCAAGGCCGGGGCGAAGGTCTACTTCTACCAGCCGGGCTTCCTCCACTCGAAGCTGCTGCTCATCGACGACGGATTGTCCGTCATCGGCTCGGCCAACATGGACTTCCGCAGCTTCGAGCACAACTTCGAAATCAACGCCTTCGTCTACGACGGCGACTTCGCCGCCGTGATGGCCGACATCTTCCGTCGCGACATGGAGCAGAGCCGGCTCGTCACCCCTGGCGAGTGGTTCCACCGCCCCCGTTCGCGCCGCTTCGCCGAGTCGCTCATGCGGCTCTTCTCGCCGCTGCTCTAACCCCCTCCCCCCGGCCGAAACCTCCGCCGCAGCACATCCACACCCACCCCCAACCACAAAAAACAGCGTAAGCCGCGCCCGCAAAGGTCCCTTCGGACATGGACAAAAAAAACGGAGCCGGGATTGCTCCCGGCTCCGCACCGTCCGAGGACGGTTTTCGGCTAATTGGCAAAAGTCAGACCCTTGTCGTCGGCGTCGATTCGAATCGGCTTGTCGCGATGTACCTCGCCGGCCAGAATCCGCTTCGACAAATCGTTGACGATGTAGCGCTGGATGGTACGCTTGACAGGACGGGCTCCGTAGAGCGGGTCGTATCCTGCCGTGGCCACCCACTTGCGTGCGGCTGCCGTATACTCGAGCTTGATGCCGTTCTCCTCGAGCATGTGGCGCACGATGCCCAGCTGGATGTCGACGATGCGCTCGATGTCGGCATGCGTCAGCGGCTCGAACATCACAATCTCGTCGATACGGTTCAGGAACTCGGGCTTGAGCTGCTGCTTGAGCAGTTCGATGACCTCGCGGCGCGTCTTCTCGATGACCTCCTCAGGGAGCTTGTCGCCGTGGAAGGCCGAGGCGAAGTTCTCCTGGATAATCTGCGAGCCCATGTTCGACGTCATGATGATAATCGTGTTGCGGAAGTCGACCGTACGACCCTTGTTGTCGGTCAGTCGTCCGTCGTCGAGCACCTGCAGCAGGATGTTGAAGACATCGGGGTGCGCCTTCTCGATTTCATCGAGCAGCACGACCGAGTAGGGCTTGCGCCGCACGGCCTCGGTGAGCTGTCCGCCCTCGTCGTAACCGACGTATCCCGGAGGCGCACCGACCAGACGCGAGACGCTGTGACGCTCCTGGTATTCGCTCATGTCGATTCGCGTCATCATCGAGTCGTCGTTGAAGAGGAACTCGGCCAGCGCCTTCGCCAGCTCGGTCTTGCCCACACCCGTCGTACCGAGGAAGATGAACGAACCAATCGGCTTGCGCGGGTCGTTCAGTCCGGCACGCGAGCGGCGCACGGCGTCGGAGATGGCGGCAATGGCCTGGTCCTGGCCTACGACCCGCTTGTGAAGCTCCTCCTCCATGTGGAGCAGCTTCTCGCGTTCCGAAGCCAGCATGCGCTGTACGGGGATGCCCGTCCAACGCGATACCACTTCGGCGATATCCTCGGCGTCGACCTCCTCCTTAATCATGGCGTCACCGCCGACCGAAGCCAGACGGAACTCCTCCTGCAGGGTTGCAATCCGCTTCTGGGCCTCCTGAATCCGGCCGTAGCGAATCTCGGCCACACGTCCGTAGTCGCCCTGACGCTCGGCCTGCTGCGCCTCAATCTTGAGCCGCTCGATTTCGTCCTTGTTCGACTGAATCTTCTTCAGCAGGTCGCGCTGGCTCTGCCACTTGGCTCGCAGCTCCGAATCCTTGGCCTTCAGCTCGTCGATTTCGTGCGTCAGCGTCTCGACACGCTCCTTGTCGTTCTCGCGGCGAATCGCCTCGCGCTCAATTTCGAGCTGGCGGACACGGCGGTCGAGCGTATCAATCTCCTCAGGCATCGAGTTCATCTCGAGCCGCAGCCGCGAGGCGGCCTCGTCGACCAGGTCGATGGCCTTGTCGGGGAGGAACCGCGAGGTGATGTAACGCGTCGAGAGTTCGACGGCGGCCACAATCGCCTCATCCTTGATACGCACCTGATGGTGGTTCTCGTAACGCTCCTTCAGACCGCGGAGAATCGAGATGGCATCCTCGCGCGAAGGCTCGTCGACCATCACCTTCTGGAAACGGCGTTCAAGCGCCTTGTCCTGTTCGAAGTACTTCTGGTACTCGTCGAGGGTCGTGGCGCCGATGGTGCGCAACTCGCCGCGCGCCAGCGCCGGCTTGAGGATGTTGGCGGCATCCATCGCACCCGACGACTTGCCGGCACCGACCAGCGTGTGAATCTCATCGATGAAGAGCAGAATCTCGCCCTCGCTCGAAACGACCTCCTGCACGACGGCCTTCAGTCGCTCCTCGAACTCGCCCTGATACTTCGCGCCGGCAATCAGCGCACCCATGTCGAGCGAGTAAATCACCTTCGACTTGAGGTTCTCGGGCACGTCGCCGTCGACAATACGGTGGGCAATGCCCTCGGCGATGGCCGTCTTGCCCACACCGGCCTCACCGACCAGGATAGGGTTGTTCTTCGTACGGCGCGAAAGAATCTGCAGCACGCGGCGAATCTCCTCGTCACGCCCGATAACGGGGTCGAGCTTGCCCGAACGAGCCTGCTCGTTGAGGTTGATGGCGTACTTACCCAGTGCGTCGAACTCCTGCGAGGAGGTCTGCGAGTCGACCGTCGCCCCCTTGCGGAAGGTGCGGATAGCCTCGATGAGCTCCTTCTCCGATGCGCCGTAGCGCTTGAGCAGCTCGGAGACCTGACCGCGCTCGGCCACGAGCGCCAGCAGCAGGTGCTCGACCGACGCATACTTGTCGCCGAAATTCTTCGTGAAATCGACGGCGCGCTGTACGACCTTCGACGTATCCTGCGCGAAATACTGCTCACCGCCGCCCTGCACCCTCGGGAGGGAACCCAGCAGACGGGTCGTCTCCTCGCGCAACATCTTGACATTGACGCCCACACGGCCCAGAAGGAAGGTCGCCAGCGCATTGTCCTCGCGTATCAGCACGCTCAGCAGGTGCACCGGCTCCACGGCCTGCTGCCCCCGCTCCTGTGCAAGAGTAATTGCAGCCTGCAACGCCTCCTGCGCCTTGATGGTTAAAGTGTTGATATTCATATTGCGTTGTTTTTGTTAGTTTCAATGTTCGCCCTCCATACCCGCAAAACCCCTGCCAGGCCATAAAAACGCGTTTCGAGACGCTCCGGAGGGGCTTTTTGTCACTTTTTGACACCTTTTGTCACGTCACGACTGCCATGTGTCCGCCAAAATGGCGGCTCCGACACGAAAAGGGTTGTCAGCAAACGAAAAAGGCCTGCAACCGCTGCCCAGGCGGGTTGCAGGCCTTCACACGGCGCCGCACAAGGGCGAAGAGCGAACAGGCAATTCCTATTATAGGAAGGCTTCGCCGGCGGTCAGTTGCCGCGGTAGGTGGCGTAGCCGTTGGCCGACATGGTGATGGGGATGTGGTAGTGGCCGTCGCCCTCGATGCGGAAGGTCACCTCGACCCAGGGGTAAATCGAGCGGAGTCCCTGCCGGGCGAAGTAGGCTTCGGTCTCGAAGCGCAGCCGGTAGAGGCCGTTGCGGGCCTCGCCGGCCGGCAGCAGGTCGGCCACCCGGCCGTTGGCATCGGTCCGCCGCTCGGCCACCCGCTGCCAGAGGCCGTCCCCCTGCAGCTCCTCGAGCACCACCGCCACATCCGACGCCGGCCTTCCCAGCGAGACGTCGAGCATGTGGGTGCTCAGCCGGTAACCCGGCTCCGCGGCCGAACTCCACTCAGCGCACAGCAGCACCGCCAGCGCCACGGCAATCATTCGAATCGTACGCATAACTTTTCTTTTTTTGAAAGGTTAAACCATAGTTGAATAATCGAGCCGGGGCACGGCCGGCGCAGCCATCCATCCGCCTGCCCCTCGGGGGAGGGGCAAGATAGGAAAATTCGGCCGGAGAACAATACCCTCCGCAGGGATTTTTTCCAATGGGCAGCCCCGCCCTTCGCCGGAGCGCCTCCGCCGGGCCGTCGCCGGACATCCGCTCCGCCTCCGTCCCCGCCTCCGCCCTGCCATCCCCGAAAGATTGCCGGTAAAAATCGAAGGCCGCGTTCGATTCTTCACGCATATTTCGTATCTTTGCTGCATCATGAGTGATTTCATCGTCAGCGCACGCAAATACCGCCCCGCGACCTTCGCTTCGGTCGTCGGGCAGAAACATATCACCTCCACGCTCCGCAACGCCATCGAACGGGGACAGCTGGCCCATGCCTACCTCTTCTGTGGCCCGCGCGGCGTGGGCAAGACCACCTGCGCCCGCATCTTCGCCAAGGCCATCAACTGCCTCCACCCCCACGGAGCCGAGGCCTGCAACGAGTGCGAATCGTGCCGCGCCTTCAACGAGGGGCGCTCGCTCAACATCCACGAGCTCGACGCCGCCTCGAACAACTCGGTCGAGGACATCCGCACGCTCATCGACCAGGTGCGGGTCATCCCCCAGGTGGGCCGCTACTCGGTCTTCATCATCGACGAGGTCCACATGCTCTCGGCGGCCGCCTTCAACGCCTTTCTGAAGACGCTCGAGGAGCCCCCTGCCCATGCGATTTTCATCCTCGCCACCACCGAGAAGCACAAAATCATCCCGACGATTCTCTCGCGCTGCCAGATTTACGACTTCAACCGCATCCGCGTCGAGGACGGCGTCGAGTACCTCAAGTACATCGCCTCGCAGGAGGGCATCACCTACGACGAGGAGTCGCTCAACCTCATCGCCCAGAAGGCCGACGGAGGCATGCGCGACGCACTGTCGATGTTCGACAAGGCGGTCTCGTTCTGCGGCACGACGCTCCGCTACCCCGAGGTGGCCCAGACGCTCAACGTGCTGGACTACGACACCTACTTCAACGTCACGCAGCTGCTGCTTGAGGGCAACTACGTCGAGGCGCTGGTCGCCTTCGACCAGGTGCTCTGCCGCGGCTTCTCGGGGCAGACCTTCATGGCGGGGCTCAACCGCCACATGCGCGACCTGCTGATGGCCAAGCGTCCCGAGACGCTGCGCCTCATCGAGATGACGGGCACGCTGCTCGAACGATACCGCACGCAGGCGGAGGCCTGCAGTGTCGAGTTCCTCTTCGGAGCCATCTCCATTCTGACGGAGCTTGACGGAAAGATACGGCAGTCGTCCAACCAGCGGCTGCTTGTCGAGCTGGGCCTGATGAAAATCTCAGGTCTCGGCCAAAAAAAAAATAATCCCCTGACCACCGACGCCGACTACCCGCTTCCGGAGCTCGACGGACCCGCACCGCGGCAGCATACGGCAACCGCAGCAGCAGCGTCAACTGCCCCGGCAGCCACCCGGCCCGCACCGCAACCGGCCGGCGCAGCAGCCTCCCGACCCGCGGCAGCCCCGACCCCGGCAGCGGCCCCGCCCCCGGCAGCGGCCCCGCAGACGGCACCCCGCACCGCAGCGGGCGCCCCGGCCGTAACGGCTGCGGCACAACCGCAGAATCCGGAAGGGGCCCCGGCCCGCAGCAACGCAACGGCTGCCTCCGCGCAACCAGGCGCCGCTCCAAGCGCCGCAACAACCGCTCCGGCCGCTGGTCCGGCCGCTGGTCCGGGCATGGGAGCAGCCGCAGCCCGGCCGCGGCGCAGCCCGCTGGGGACATCCCTCTCGGAGCTGCTGGCGACGACGGACCCCGCCGTCGAGGCCGAAGAGGCCACGGCTGCCGCACCGGTCATCGACCCCCAGAGCGAGGCGAAGCTCCAGCGGGCGCGCGAAGCCATCTTCGCCCTCATCCGCGAGAAGCGCCCCCGCTTCGTGGCCGCCTTCGAGCAGATGCAGTTCATCGGCAACACCATCTGCGTGAGCGTCCCGACGGCGGCGCTGCGCGAGGAGATGCTCCGCTCGAAGACCGAGATGCTGATGCGCATCGTCGAGCTGGCCGGCATCCACGGCACCATCGACCTCGAGGTCAAGGTCAACGAACAGATTCGCGCCTCGCGCCCCATCAAGCTGGAGGACCGCATGCGCTACATAACCGAAAAGAATCCGCTGGTGGCCGAGCTGCGCAAGGCGCTCGACCTCGAGGCGGAATAAGACGGGCGGCACGCCGCCCCACCCCGCGGAGAGGAGACCGACGCCCCGACCGAGAACGATTTTGCCACGGCGTGGATCGACCACGGCGACGGCGAGGTCTCGGGCGGCGACTACGAATACCTGATGGTCGTGCACGCCACGGACGACGAGGCGGCCCGCTATGCCCGCCGCCTGCCCTATGAGGTGGTGCGCTGCGACGCGGCGGCACACATCGTGCGCGACATTCCGACCGGCATCGAGGCCTATGCCCTCTTCCGCGGGGGCGAGGTCGGTGCGGGGCGCCTCGTGGAGGTGTCGCTGCCCTCGCTGGTGATGATCGACGAGCGGAAGGACGCCCTGACGGTCGCCGTGGCCGATCCCGACCTGCGCTATTATGAGGGCCCGAGCGACGAGAAGTTCGACGCCGACGGCAAGCGCATCGAGCGGAGCATCTATTCGCGCTCGTGGATCGATAACCCGTCGATCGCCTCCGAGGTGCGTGTGACACTCCGGGGCCGCTGGCAGGCGGAGGGCGAAACGGCCG
>OHCP01000334.1_pt1 | contig 19238 bp, 19 predicted proteins | sample 1566811 | NCBI WGS metagenome assembly OHCP01 (sample SAMEA3879591, study PRJEB24766) | human gut metagenome | biome: human-associated habitat; feature: feces | place: USA | collected 1985/1987
AAGGTACATACTTTTTAGTTATCCTAAACACAGGGTTTTCCCCCTGACCCCTTTTCCGGAGTTCTGGCAAACAAAAAGTAGAAGCCGAAAAACAACATCAACGGCAGCGCGGCACAAAGGGAATAGTTGTATATAGGGTCCATTGGGCTTTCATATATTTACGCCCCCTAAGTTACAAAAAATCATTTTGTCTGAGAATCGAAATGACAAACTTTGCAAAAGGCCGGATGTCGCCCTTCGTTTCGCGGTACAGGGTAATCGAAAGGTCGATCTCGAGATGGCGTCCGTCGTCGGACAGCTTGTAGTGGTTCAGACGGACACCGGAGACGGACTTGTTGCCGCTCAAGTAATTGTCACCCTCGGTGCGCTCGACAAGAGGAATCTGCATTGTTGCAATGCTCGGGAGGTCAATGTCAATGACAGATAAATGGAACGGGATGTGCCCCGTATCTTTGCAGCGGCAGCGATATCCGGTAACATTGACACGGACTTTACCTTCGTCATAGAAAGCCCACTTATGATTACCTTCAGTTTCGCTGCCGATGACACTTGTCAGGGCGCAGAATTGTTCTTTGTCGACGGTTACGCAGCCGACTGCCTCATCAGGTTGAATTTCATCGCAGGAGACAAATCCAGCCAAGGCAACAAGGAAAGGGAGGAATAAATGTCTGGTGCTCATAATAATATGGTATTAAGGGTTTCTCTCTACATACAATGCATTGATATCTAATTCCTTGCATCCACCTCAACAAGGCAGTGCAGATCCCTGGTAGTTGCAAATTCGCGCTTGTATTCGTTCAAGTCCGTCCTGTCCGCACGAACGACGCCCTTGCTTGTATAGTCGTACGCCTTGTGGGCGTCGGCCTGTATCTCAAGGCACGGAAACGGAATAAGCCACCGTTTGCAGCGTCCGCATATATTCAACATTCGCGCCGAACCCACATATATCAGCTCAACTTTTTTGCCCCTTTCTATACAAAAATTCCCCCAATGGAAGCGGAAAGACTACTGCACTACAATTTAGCGCAATCTTACAATCCGGCATCTTGAAGTTTGCGGAGGAGGTATTCACGCATTTGTGGTTCGGTGACATCGTAAATCGGAGCAAGTTGCCTGAAGTTTGAGTCTTCGTGAAAGCTGCCAGACAGGAGCATTGCCACGACATTCTTTCTTTTCAGACGAAATTGCGAATACTTTATTGCAGTGTCAATTCCCACAGCGATGTCCAAGCCATTGCGAACAATGCAGTAAACATCATAATAGTCCCGGAATTTCATTCGCCTGAGCATAACTTCAAGCTTCATCGCAAGTATTGCATCCATTGAAGCTATGCGGATGTTCCCCAGATATGGCAAGACCGTCATCGGCGGTGCATACTTATCACTGACATAGAACGACAGTTTTACACATTTCACAAGAAATATGACCTGATCGAAGCCAAGAATGTCCATATTGTCAATATGTCCGACTTTTTCTTCAATTTCACGATAAATGTCCGGCCAATCAACCTCAGGTTTTTCATCCTTTGATTTTCGCCAAGCCATAAAGTCAAGGTCCTCGCTCTGACGATGCCCCAGCTGCATTGCTAAAGCCGTGCCTCCACAAAGCACATAACCATCTATGCAGTTCAGTCCGGAAATATCGTCTATGATTTCCTCGATTTTTGTAGTAAGTCCCTTACGCATCTTGAGTAACTTTATGGATATGAGCGGCTTCCCTGCGACGAAGAAACTGCTCTGGATACTGAATATTAAAATAATACTGGGCAATCATCATATTGAGGGAATGGAGATACTCACCTTGAGACGCCAGCCGGCTTTCCCAAACTTTTCGGACAAATTTCCGAGAATATAATTCAAAAAGGCGGGAAATGTCGTCCATATCGAGCAGCAATAATGTCTTTTCGATGATGTCCTCATCAGAGATATCATCTTCGGCGGCATTGTCGTATGACCAAAACGCATTTACTTCGATAAGTTTCATACACAGGGAATGGCGAAGAGTAATCTGATATTTTTTAATATAATCTTCATCCTGCATTAGAATAAGCGTCCCAGTCTTCAGCGATAACAAGGACTCAATCTTAAGGGCCTGAGGCAGCGTCAGTTTCCGTTCACCGGCAATTATATAGCTCAACATTTGCCGTGATATACCCGTTCGCCGCGCCACATCCGACTGCGAATATCCTTCTTTTGCCGCGAGTGTCAATATGTATTTCCCGACATTCATTTGTCAACTAATTTGTTGACAAAATTGCACTAAAATTCCGGAATATCCAAATCTTTCTATACGATTTCTCTACCGGCAACACATTTATGATTATCCCATTGTTGCCGATATTCTCGTAACAATTATATCACGACTCATATTCTCCACCCCAAGACACTATATGATTATAAGATTAGAGTATCGCGTCACACTCAAAAAAAGACAAATAAATATATATTTATATTAAGTTTTATTTGATATTTAATATATATATTTGCAGAAAAATTAAATAAACATGGAAAATATACATACTCCATCCGAAGTCGCAGAAAACATAAAGAAAATCATTAGGCAGCAATACAAAGGCCTGAACGAATATGCTATGCATAAGAATATTACGCCAACACAGTTATACACAATACTCAACGGAAAAGAGTATATGTCATTTTATTCGGCGTTCCGTTTCTATGCGGATTTTGACTTGAATGTTGAATATTGCACGAAAGGGACGCTTCCGATGCTGTCTCCGGATCACGAGTATATGGCACTTCTGGCAGCGGCAACGGATTTCTTCTATGCAGTAAGGGATGAAGACAGGCTGCGGGATGAATACGAGCTAAAATCCGGTGACATTGCCGAGGATGAAAAGCTCCGCTTCGAAAAGGCGCTGAAAAAGGCGAGGCTTGAAAAGGCTAAAATAGGATGCCGGCTGGTTGATATGCTGAACATCGGCTGGGCGGAAGATAATCCGGAATATGACATTGAAAGGCCGGTGGTCGATGAATGCGACTCCGGAAATAGTGAACAAACAAAGACAAAAAATGATATGAAACTGCACGAAGCTATTGAGAACGTGCTGCGCGAAGCATCGACGGCACTCACATTTACCGAAATCGCGAAACTCATAAACCGGCAGGGATTATACGCCCGAAAGGACGGCAAACCGGTGCCGGCGAGTCAGATTTCCGCAAGAGTAAAGAACTATCCTCTCCTATTTGACATCGATAGGAGTGTTTCACCAATTAAAATCAGCTTTTCAAATGAAAACAAACTCTAAACAGGGCCTGGAGCCTCTATTATGCAATGAACCGAAAATCCTCATACTCGGTTCCCTTCCTGGCGACATTTCAATCGAAAGCCAAGAGTATTATGCAAATAACAAGAACTTTTTCTGGAGAATCATAGCGACAATAACCGGTTCGCCTGTGCCGCTCAGCTATCCGGCAAAAAAGGAGATGCTTGCGCAAAGTCATATTGCCCTCTGGGATGTTTACGCCGCAGCAGAACGTGCGGGCAGCAGCGACGGGAATATCCGAGGCGGAGAGTTCAATGACATAGTCGGATTTATCAGAAAGAACCCGACAATATCAACAATTGTGTTCAACGGAAACAAGGCTGCCAAGTCTTACGCGCAATACTTGAAAAAGCATTCCGACACGACAAACATATCAGGACATCTGCACAGCTGCGCCTGCCCAAGCACAAGCCCAGCCATCCGCTGCACTGGACTGACTTTTGATGACTTGGTGAACAGATGGAAGGATATTTTGATTTGACACAAACTTTTCTTGTATGAACGGAAGACCTGCCAAAGGGCGAAAGCCCACAAAAAAAGGAAGCAACGATAAAGGAAAAATTGCTGCGGAGCAAACTGCTTAATGTCGCCAAAAACGAAGGCATATATTATCAGACTATCCTTACACGCTACTTTCAGGAAAGATTGATCTATAGAATATCTCAGACCTCGTATCGTCAGAACTTCTACCTGAAAGGCGGAGCCCTAATGTACGCCCACGAGAAATTCGCAGCTAGGCCGACATTGGATATTGACTTCCCCGGCAACAAATTCCGAATCTGGTAAGCGTATGGGATTCAATTACTTGCGGGCCAATTTTACATTGGTGGCGCCTTTATAGAGTACACGGATGTCGCCTTTCGTTTCACGGTACAGGGTAATCGAAAGGGCTATTTCGTGCAATCCGCCAAATAATAACTTAACAAAAAAGTGAAGTTTTGTTTGGAAATTCAAAAAGATGCCGTATCTTAGCGATCAGAAAAAATATAACGTATGGGAAAACTCGAACTCGTCATAGAAAGCGATAATGTCAGCATATACTCACCAAAGTATGATGGTGAGACGCAGACAGAGTTCGAGAAATTCATGTCCGATAATTGACGATTGCGGAGCTCGTGAGAATCTCTTTCGCCCGGAGGGGAATAACATCAAAGCCATTCCTCTTTGTATAGAACAAAGGCGAGGGAAAGGAGTCGGAACCTTACGATTATATTGCATCAGAATATCAGGGAAGATTCTCATCATTGGCAATGGAGGAATAAAAAGAGTCAAAAGAGACGATTACCAAAAGGTTAAAATGATTATTGAAGCTATCACCATATAATATTTGTTATGAAAAAGAATCCTTTGTTTGATAGATGCGTTGCCAATGTTACTCCTGAGGTGATGGAGGAGGTTAACCTTAATATTGACATTGCAAACCGCATTTACGATCTTCTCAAGAAGAAAAAGATGACACAGCGCGAGCTGGCAACGCGGATGGGCAAACGCGAATCGGAAATTTCAAGATGGCTCACCGGATCTCACGGATTCACGACCAAGACACTGGCGAAGATTGCCTCCGTGCTTGGCGAGCCCGTGGTAGAGATAAAAAAAGCACCCGAAATGAAATACGTATTCGTTCCGGCAAAAAAATTTATAACCCCGTCCGACTCTTATGATGGAACTTATAACAGCCAGAGTTTCAAATGTTTTCACGCGACATCCCACAATTAACTTACTATGGCGGAAGATAATGTAAATATACAGATGAGGCTTATTTCCGTCAGCGAAGTAAGCTTTATGATGTCTCCGGGAAAAATAGGGGACAATGTCAATCCCGATGCAGTTCAGATTGGTTTTTCAACACAAATTCAACCCGATGTCGAAAACGACACCTTCAACTTGTTTTTCGGCACGCGTTATGAACTTGACGGAGATGTAGTGCTTGAGTGTTTGTACAAATTCGAGTTTGAAGTAAAAAATCTCCGCCAGTTCATCGTTTATAACGAGGACCAAAGCATTACGGTCAACCACATCATGCCTCACTTCCTAAGTGTGGCAATAGGAACGATGCGTGGAATTCTGGTCGTCAAGACTGCAGGAACAAACTGCTCCAAGTATCCCCTACCAATGATAAATGTAAACCAATTGAATGTGAACCTATCCAACAAAGAATAGACATTCGAACGACACAGACCGCAAATTCTTCGCCTTCGGCTCCTACACCTGGGCAGCGGCAAGCGTCCGTCTCCTGCTCGAACAGGCCACGGCACTCGGCTTCGAGCCAATCACCCTGCCGGAAGGCACAGAAATGTCAGAGTTCAGAGGGTCGTGGCGCAACTGCGACGAGAACCATACACTGCAGTGGCGTGCTTTCCATCCGCAGAAACTTCTATGCGGGCCTCCGGTATTACCGAGTTTGTGAGAATTTTACCGTCCCGGACAATCATCCCAGGTTGTGGAATGTGGTAAGCAATGCCACATGAGTCCCACCACGGCATCTCATTACCGGCAATAATACTATAGAACTGACATCCGGAAAGAGTTGAATCCGCATTCCATCCGCGTTCAAAAACGCCGAGAATTTTCGGAAAACTATCATAGCAGACATCGTCAAAACTTCGTATGGTTTCGGTAAAAAGCTGAGCTTGTACGCCTGCTATGTTTTCCTCCTTTCTGACAGGAAGGCCAATCGATGTAGTGTCGTCAATGAAGCATGCCCAGTCGTGCGCAATTTCCTGTTTATTCGAAGAATATGCCTGATCGGCATATGTAAATTCCACATTGGACATGACCGTCGGGTAGCCACAGGCAGCTATTGTAAAAGGGAGCCCGCTGTTTCCCCCTGCTGTGTTCCAGACATGGTTCACAAACATTACATCCTTGAGCTTGGCTGCCACGGACGGCTCCGTACAAGTTGCAATTTCCTGCCACCCGGCAATCTTCACTCCCCTGTCCTTGGCAATGTCAGCCACACGCCCAAGGAATGTCGCATGAAGCGGCCTGCCATACCAAGCACCGGAAGGGACTTCATCTCCCCCTATGTGAATTGCCTCGAGAGGAGTGCCCGCATCAGCATAAAGTCTTATCACGCTGTCGAATACACGACCTATAAACTTATACACCGATTCCAATTCAACACTCATCACATTGTCCGTATATCCCTGTGCTCCACAATAGCGTGAACTGTCAGCCGGATTTTGCAGACGCATAGACTCATCCCCGGTCCTTTTCTCGTATGCTTTCATGGAATATATTGCAGCACGGCTATGGCCCGGAGTGTCAAACTCAGGAATTACCCTTATTCTGCGGTTCCATGCGTAACGGAGTATATCCTTAAACTCATCCTTACTATAGAAACCATTGGACAAGGCGGAAGAATGAGGGTCCGCACAGCCGTCGTATGAAGGCTGCAGACCGAGTTCCGGATTAAGGCAATGGAAAGCACCGACTGAAGTAAGTTCCGGTATCCCGTCAATTTCCAGCCTCCAGCCCTCGTCATCAGCGAGGTGAAGATGGAGGTAATTCACTTTGTAGCCGGAAAGAATGTCTATAAGTCTCTTGAGGTTACCCGGCGTGGTGAAGTTCCTTGACACATCAAGCATATAACCACGATACTGAAAGTCCGGCCAGTCTTCGACATAGACATTTCTGAGGAGTTCCGCACCGCTGTTACGGCGCAGTTTAGAAAGAGTCATCCGCGCATAGAACTCCCCGTCGGCATCATTAGCGATTATCGACACCTTTCCGTCCGAATCAATCGATAGACGATACCATCCGTCCGGTTTTTCCACGCCAGTCATCAATGAATGGTTCTGTACATATTGGGAAGAATGGAGATTATTATCCTCCCTGAGTTCGCGGTCATCTTTGAACGGAGTCCCGCTCACTCGCTTGAGAGAAGGTATGATGTCTGTGACACCCGGGCGACCGGCTTCCAATGATGCATTATAGCCGTACCAGAACTCTCCGTCTGATTCCAGCGGAAGATATTCGTAAACGGTATTCAAGGCTGTACCGGCGGATGATTCGGAATTCATGTCCTGAAGTACGAATCCTTCGGGAGCCCAACTTCGCCGGGGAAGCGGAGCAGAGCGGTAGGATATGACCAACGAATCTCCGAAGCCGAGACCATCCCGAGGAGTTATTTTATAAAGGTTCCCCTGCACCTGCCTTATATCGGCATCCGAACCTTCAAGAACATCGAGGCCCGCAGGCATCTGAGAGAACCAGATTGTCCATTTTTCCGGCAACGATGCGGCATTATCGATTACTATTCTGTGGATACACTTACCGTCATTCTCCTCGCCTTCAATCCAACGGATTTCAGGACCGTTCCACGAGCAGGAGATCGTCAGAACGAATGTTCCAATTATCGAGAAGCATCCGCAGACTAACAAGTCAATGTGTTTAAAAATGTTCTTCATAATTCAACGGGCAAGTTCTTCCCTTGTATTCCCAACACATTCTATCAGAAGGGACTGATCTCCACAAGCAAGACGGAACTCCCCTGGTTCAAGAACCCAGTTCAGACCATTGTCCACAAATGCAAGGTCGGAAGCCTTGAGTTCAAATGTGACGGTCGTGCTCTGACCCGGTTCGAGAGAAACTTTCGCATAGTCACGGAGCCGCCTCACATCCGGTGTCAATGAGGCGCACAAATCCGAGCAGAACAGCAACACTGCCTCTTTGCCGACCACTTTCCCGGTGTTCCTGACATCCACGCTGACCTTCAGTACGTCGCCCGCATGAAATTTCTGTTTGTCTGCCGTGAGGTTGGAATATTCAAAAGTCGTGTAACTCAAACCAAATCCGAAAGGCCACTGACTCTCGATATTAGCATTGTAGTCATAAAGACCATCCATCGTCGCACGGTTTTCACAAAGCTTGTAGTCGTAGGTATTGAGGCGGTTCACATATTTCGGATATGTGTAAGGCAGCTTCGCGCTGAAGTTCTCCTCACCGCAGAGAAGGGACGCAAGCGCGTCTCCTCCATAATTGCCTGGAAGAAGAACTGACACAACGGCATCTGCCATCGGTTCAATGTCGTTTATTATTCTCGGACGTCCTTCATTAAGAATCAGGACAAGAGGCTTTCCTGCTGTCGCAAGAGCCTTGACAAGTTCACTCTGGTTCGGAGAAATCGTAAGGTCATTGATGTTGCCTTTGGTCTCGCAATAGGAGTTTTCTCCTATTGCAGCGACAATCACATCAGCATCTGCAGCCGCACGGACAGCCTTTGCAAAATCACCCCTCGTCTCCTGACGGAAATCTCCGTATTCCGGATATTCAAGAACAGGAACATACTCCACTTTTCTGAATTTTGCTGAAAGCGCCTCCCGAATCGTGTTGTATTTTCCGGTAAAATCCTGTCTTTCGGAGCAATCGCCCTGCCATGAATAGTTCCACCCGCCTCCGAGAGGGCGCATAGAATCAGCATTGGGGCCGACAAGGAGTATCCGGCTTTCCTTCGGAAGCGGAAGAATGGAATTTTCGTTTTTGAGAAGAACTTCACTCTCAAGCGCAGCACAGCGAGCCTTAGACACAAATTCATCGCAGCCGAGTTTTGCATAGTCCGAGCCGGATGAATATGGGTCGTCGAATAGTCCAAGACGAAATTTTACCCTCAAAATGCGTCGCACCGCATCGTCAATGCGGGCCATTGGGACAATTCCCTCCTCCGCAAGTTCCGCAAGAATATCGCAGACCTCCACGCTGTACGGTTCCATAATCATGTCCACCCCGGCATTAACCGACTGGGCAATGGCATCTTTGTAGGTCGCGGCAGTATGGTCACGATCATATAAGTTTTTGACATCTGCCCAGTCAGTCACAATCATCCCGTCCCAGTTCAACCCTTCCTTTAGCCAACCGGTGAGCAATTCGCGGTTTGAATGGAAAGGAATGCCGTCGTTACTGGTGGAACTCACCATAACAGTGAGCGCTCCGGCCTCAATGGCAGCCTTGAACGGAGGAAAGAACTTTTCCTTCATTTCACGAAGGCTTACCATCGAGGGCGTGCGGTCCTGGCCTGAAACTGAGGCTCCGTAAGCCATGTAGTGCTTCACGCTCACTGCAACATGTTCCCCGTCAATATGATTAGGATTATTACCCTGAAATCCCATAGTCATTGCAGCGCCCATCCGGCTCTGTACAAGCGGGTCTTCCCCGAAACTTTCCCACATCCTTGGCCAGCATTGGTTTCTGCTGAGATCAAGGGTCGGAGTAAACACCCAAGGGACATTGCAGGCGCGAGTTTCATAGGCGCAAACCTCTCCCACATTGAAGGCGAGAGAATCGTTGAAAGATGCTGCAAGGCCTATTTCATGAGGAAAGAGAACTGAACCCACGGTATAGGATGCACCATGAATCTGATCCAGGCCATAGAGGCACGGGATGCCGGTCTCATCCATGGAAATCTTCTGAATCTGCCCGATGAACTCCCTATAGGCAGCAGCAGAGTCTGCAGAGGTTCCCATAGTGTTGAGAATCGAGCCTATCTTGTACTTACGAAGAAGAGCCTCGCCATCGGCCGAGACTTTGTGAGTACCTTTCTCTATTATAAGCTCTGAGGTCAGCTGGGTCATCTGCCCGACCTTCTCCTCAAGAGTCATTGCAGAAAGGACTCCTTCCACCTGCGACTCTATTTCATTGTCGTACGGAATTGCGGGATTCGTGTTTTTGCCACCACAGGAGCAGAGCATGAAAAGCGTCAGCCCCAGAATTGTCGTTTGTATTTTTGTCATATCAAAATCAATATATGTCAGCACCGGCTCATCCTAAGTCTAGAGTCCGCGAAATCAGGTACAGTTCAAGAAATCCTACAGTTTTTTCAGTTTTTCAAATCCGTCTGAACTGATGCTGAAAGACGAAATCCTGCCCGAGCTGAACGAAAGAGCATGCGATGAAGAAAAGTTTATTGTCTTCACCCATGTGTCGGATGTTGTATAAACCGTAACCTTGAGATAGTCGCCTTCAACCAACTGCATAGGAACACATGCGAAAAACACATCGCGAAGAGCCTTCCCCTTAAGTTCATTGTTCACATCAAGATAAATATACTTTGTCGCATCCTTGTTAACATGAACCGTGTTCTCATCAAAATTGCGATAAATCTCCCCCGAAATGGGCTTGTTTGTCTCCAAAAGCACGCCGACTATTCCCGCCTCTATTTTCGAATCATCGCTTTCTCCAGGAAAAGCCTCTTCCGGGAGTTCAAGTCTTGCGATTTTGCCGTATGCGGAAAGATGTGTAAAAGCCAGTGGGACATTCTCCGGATAATCCGTAAAATCTGCTCGTGCGACAAGCAGCTGCCCTTTCTCATCGCAAGTGCCCATATGCGGAATCTGATCGGCCGGAAGTATAGCATAAACAACCTTCTCACCGACTCCGTCTCCATTCCAGTCCTCATTTCCCATCCATTTCAGCGCGCCAAGCGGGCTGAAGGCAAAGAAGGAATGTCTGTCCGACTCTTCCTTTGAAAATGATGCCGAGAATGAGGCTGTCAATCCGCCTTCGGACGGCACAGGGGTCACATACTGTGCGCCGTCAGTCCATCCCTGATCGCCGGTCTGCGAATTATAAAACAGCGCAACTTTCTGATTTTCCGTCCACAGCACAGGATAGTATCCGTTGTCCGGAATTCCAAAAACAGTTTTAGTAACATGGCCAGACGCCGTAAAATCGACTGCAGCTAAATTCCGATTCACGACATCTGGCATAGATTCCTCGTCACAAGAAAAGACGAGCGTCAATGCCGTTGCGGCAAACGCGATATTCCTCATCAGATTATTCATAACGCATTAAAGATTAGAATTCTCCATAATTATCTTCTTCTGCGAGATTGATGTAGGAGCCGCTGAATTTCTCCTCTCCGCTTGTCGCGAAGCCAAGTTCCGTGTAGACAGTCACCAATGTGACCGACGGAGTTTCATACTGTTTCATATTTGTCCTCAAATTAATTATATGATTATCTGTCGCATGTGACATCAGCGCTGATAGACACGCACATAGTCTATGATGAACTCTGCTGGGAATATGGAATCGTCAACCCCCATATATCCACCCCAACTGCCACCTACAGCTACGTTAAGCTTGATATTGAACGGCTTGTCGAACGGCCATGACTGCGGGTCTGAAGAGCCGTCGTTGCGGAACGTATAGTAAGGGATGCCGTCCACATAGGCCTGTATATACTCCGCGGTCCACTCCACGCCATAGGTATGCCACTCAGTCTCAGGCGACTCCACCTCCAGCGATGTGGTAAGAAGGTTCTTGCCTTCATCGGTCCTGTCCTTCTTGTTATGAAGAGAAAACCATACTATGCCCGGCTCGTAGCCGACATATTCCATGATGTCAATCTCACCGTCCAGAAGGTTGTCCGAAGTCCTCGCGGCCGGGAGCATCCAGAAAGCCGGCCAGGTTCCCCTGCCTGCCGGAAGTTTGGCGCGCATCTCAAACTTCCCGTATGTCCAGGAACGCTTTGTAGTCAGCCTCGCGGAGATGTATTTCTTGCCGTCAAGAGGCGTATCAAGTTTGTATGCCGTCAGAATAAGGTTACCGTCCTTCACTTTGGAGACAACCTTGTCATCATAGGACTTGTCAACATAGTACTGCTCCTCGTCGTTACCCCATCCGGTACCACCAGTCTCGAAAATCCAGCTGTCCGAAGGAAACGCCCACGGCTTTCCGTCGGCAGGCTCTTCATCGAACTCATCGGACCAGACAAGGCGGTATTCGCCTGTACCCTCATCTTCCTCGTCCGGAGCGTACCAGTCAGGTTTCTTGAAATATTCGGGGTCTTTTCTCATGCATCCCGTCAACGCCGCGCAGAGCACCGACAGGAGTACCATATATATCAAATATCTAGTTCTCATATCACATCACTATTTCTTCGGAACAAATCTGAAATACCATGAGTCATCGGCGGTCTGAAGGCGAAGATAGAGACAGTCCGCCGTGAGTGCAAGAATCCGGTACTTACCTCCGAGGGCAGCCGGGACAGGAATCGCACTCGGGAAAGCCATCTCGGAGAAGCAGATGTAATTCACACCGTTTTCCTCAACGATTTCCCAACTCTGACCTTCCGGTTGGCTGTATTCTATATCCGTGGCCTCACTTCCTTTATGCCCCATGGCCGGAAGCGCAGACTTGTCGCAATAGACATAGCCGTTGGAGCGAAGAATATACGCATGGTTGTCGAAGCGGAATTCGAGTTCATCGTCATACATCGAGTAGTTTTTCATCTCATCCGGTTCAACAGGCCACCAGTTCGGTTCAAGAGCATCCTTATCTCCCTCGCCATAGTGTCCTTTGGTTGTTTGGTCCCAAATCCACACTTTCTGCGAGAGATCCTTATTAGTTGTCAAGTTCTTCTCCATTTCAGTCATAGACGGTGTATCAGGCTGTTCCGGTTTGCCCGGAGTGCTGCCGCCGGTCTGCGGCTGCGTACCTTTGAGCACAAAGCGGAAAAACCACGAGCCATAAGTGTCTGAACCCGTGTCGTATTTCAAGAAAAGAGTATCGTCAGAAAGTTCAAGCACCTCGTATGCACCGCCCATAGCGGAAGGACAGCAAGGATAGGACGGAAAGCCACCATCGGTAAAACTGAGCCACAGTTTCCCGTTTTCGTCTGCATACAGTCCCCATTTCTGCCCCTCCGGCTGGGTGTACTCGACATCTGTTCCACGATAACTGCCGCCCTCCGGGAAACCCTCCGGATCGATGAGCGTGAGCACAGTCCCGTCCGCATAAATTTTACCTTTCGTGTCGAGGACATATTCCCACGTGTCAGTCACAAAAGACAATTCATCGTCATACATTGCAAAATCCTTCATCTCCCATGCGGCGACAGGCCACCAGTCCGGAGCCTGAGCATCCCTCGCGCCTTCACCGAAATGGCCGTCCTCAGACCAATTCCACACCCAGACTTTCTGTTTCCCATCGCCAGTGAGTTTCTGGACGACAGGATCATTGTCTGTGACCATAAATGTGAACGGAACCGGTTCACCCATTCCGCCGCTACCATAAACCGTAAGCGTGCCATCATATTCTCCCTTCATGAAATAACGCAGCGTAAAGTCGCGGCTGCTGCTTTCCAAATAGCTGCCGTCGGGTTTTCTGATTTTCCAGAACGGAGAAACCTGTTCCTCGTCAAATGTAAATCTTATGATATTAGGGGAGTCAGTATCCGGTGTCACTGAATACTTCGGAGACTTACTGTCCGGAACTTTGCCCAATTCAAATGAAGGCCCGGAACATGCGGCTGCAAAAGCTGCCAATGCAAAGATTGTAAAAATTTGTTTCATAGTCTATGTGTTGTCAATATTGGTTTTGTTTCAACGTTCCCTGAGCCTGGTCGATTTCTGACTGCGGGATAGGCAGCCATTTCTTAGAATCGGTATAGCCTCTTTCGCCGAGAACCTGCCCGGCCTTGTCGAAACGCACGAGATCCCAGAACCTGTGCCCTTCCAACGCAAACTCGAGCCGGTTTTCAAGCAAAATGTTGTCAAGAGTGGCGGTGCGTTTCTTTGAGGCGAATGCTGCGTCCGTAACTTTCATTCCGAATGCGCGGGCCCGAACCTCATTCAGATAGGAATCGGCTTCAGCCTGCGGTCCACCGGTACGGAGAATAAGTTCAGAGGCGGCGAGAAGCGTCTCCGAGTAGCGCCATACCCTGTAGTTATTGCGAAAATTGAGCTCCGGCGCATTACCGTTATAGCGGCTGTGGCCATCGGAGCGTCCGAGGTACTTGCGATTGAAATAGCCGGTGTCATCGTAACGCGGAGTGTATGTGGCTTCAGGATGGGCCTGCTGCCACTTGGGAAAGCAGAGTATGGTAGCGTCACGTCTAGTATCATCTGGATCAAACGCTTCATACAGAGACTTTTCAACCGGTTCGAATCCATAACCGCTGACATCGAACTCAGGCCCGGAATATCCGTTTATTCCTATGAGCGTCGGGAACACTGACCCACCGACCTTTGTGGGACTTTCCCACGTGCGCTCACTCGGAGAATCCGTGTAGTTGACTTCAAAAATCGACTCCTGACACCACTCTCCGGCATCTGTCCAAATGCTCGAGAAATCAGGACGCAGACTGTAAAGCTTAGAGCTTATTATCTCCCGCAAATCAGCAAGTACAGTCCCATACATAGTCTCGTCTTTCTGATACATGACCACATTGGCCCTGAGCATCTGAGCCGCTGCCCTGGTGAAGCGCCCATATTCTGAAGACTTCACCACTTTTGGAAGAGCGCTGCCTTCGAGTGCAGAATCAAGGTCTTTAAGCATCTCTGAATATACCCTGTCCGCATCATACTGCTCGATAATATAAGGACCGGAAGGATTCTTAGTGTAGTATGGAACATTTCCGAAAAGTTTCCAGAGCCAGCTGTAGTTCCAGGCTCTGAGTGTCAATGCCTCAGCCCTGATACGGCTGCGCGATGCTGACGACATCCCGCTTGCTGTCCCGACATATTTCAGGACAAGATTGGCCCGATAGATCCCAGAATAGAATGTGACCCAAAGTGTCGAGGGCGTATAGTTCGGAGTCGCCGAAAAACTACGCATCAGATGAAGATACGGAATATCAGTCTCATTCGCGCCACCCACGCGGACATCGTCAGACATGACGTCAGAGACAAACTGCAGCGGAGCATAGCCTCCGAACACGAAATCCGGCCACTGCATCGGTGCGTATGCTGCCATAAGACCCTTCATCAGTTTTTCATAGTCATCGAAATATTCGTCTTCAGGAATTTCCGTTGTTGGCGTGACATTCAGGAAATCAGAAGAACATGATGCAGTAGCAAAGAGTCCGACAAGAGTTATTACTATGTATATCTTTTTCATTTTAAAGGTATTAAAGATCCACTTCATTTAGAAAGTCACCTGAGCTCCGACAGAAACTGTTCGCGGTGTCGGATAGACACCCCTGTCGACTCCGGTCGATGTACCGCCGGATGCTATCTCTGGGTCAAAGCCATCGTAACGGGTCAGTGTAAAGAGGTTCTCGACCCCGACATATAAGCGCAGCCTCTGGACGAAAATAGTCTTCATCCATTTCTCCGGCATCGTATAGCCTATCTGCAGATTGCGCAGACGCAGGAAAGAACCATCATGGACATAGAGGTCGGAAGACTGCCAGTTGACAGCATCCACTTTGCGGGATAGGCGCGGAATACGGTCGGAGGAATTTGGACCAGTCCAACGCGAAAGCATATAACGCGGCATATTAAGATACGGATAATCAGACCGATAGGATGCATCAAAAACGTCATTGCCTATTGAGGCATAAAGTAATGCGGAAAAGTCTATACCCTTCCATCCGATGCTGATGTTGGCTCCGAGAATCCAGTCTGGAGACCCCTTTCCTATCTTTGTACGATCCTCGTCATCAATGGTGCCGTCGCCATTCACGTCAACAAACCTGACATCACCTGGCTTCGCGTCCTTCTGAAGCATCTCCCCTGCCGAATTGACGTATGAGGCAACGTCTTCCGTAGTCTGGAAGATCCCGGCGGTGCGCATCCCATAGAAAAAAGGGAACGGCTCTCCGTTCTCGGCTCTAGTGATGGTGCCTATATTTCCGAGCACAGTGTCATAATTCGCCCATCCATTCTGATTGCCAAGCCGTATGACGCGGTTTTTCACATAGGTTGCATTCCCGCCTATCTCGAAATTAAAGTCACCTTTGGCAAAACGATAACGCACGTCCATTTCCACTCCCGCGTTCTTCATGTCGCCTACATTTCCGTAAGGTCTTGAGTTTCCGATATATTGAGGAAGAGGAACAGTCATGAGCATTCCGTTTGTCCTCTTATTGAACCAGTCTATGGTAAATGTCAGAGAGTTGCCGAAGAATCCTGCATCCAGTCCGACATTGTACTGCTCCGACTGTTCCCATTTGAGCTGATCATTAGGATAGGCAACCGGTGTCACACCCGGCTTTATCACATTGAGTCCCTCGGGACCAAAAATGTATCCTACACCGGAAGTCACCGTTGAAATGTAGCGGAACGACCCTATGGATTCATTTCCGTTGAGTCCCCAACTTCCGCGAAGTTTGAGCGCGGAAATCTGCGACGGACGGTTCTGCATAAACGGCTCGTTCGTGATGTTCCATCCGAGCGAAACAGAAGGGAATGTCGCCCATTTGTGCGATGGGCCGAAATTTGAAGATCCGTCACGGCGAAGCGTGAGTTCGGCCATATATCTCTCATCATAGTTGTAACTTACCCTCCCAAACCATGACAGAAGCCTATGGAAAGGAGACAGCGAGCCCCACGCGCTGCGGGAATTGGTGTCAGACTCGGTATTGTCTATCCACGGCTGTTTGGGGTTTCCGAGATCGTAGCTTGATCCTCCGATGCTCTGCGACTGCGAAGACGAGGCTGACTGCCCGAGAAGGATTGTGAGGTCATGTCGCTCTGCAATCCTGCAATTATACGAAAGTGTATTCTCCACCTGCCATGTAAAGAGCCGGTTCATGCTTGACCAGACGGAAGAACGGTCTATGTAGGTGTATCGCCCGAGCCAATAAGGCATCTGATAGCCGTCGTTGCCGCTAAAGATCAGTTCCACGCCATAAGAAGACTTGAATTTAAGGCCCTTATAGAGTTCTATCTCACCGAAAACATTGCCTACCAGTTTGTCCGCCTTCGACTTATCACCAGGAAGACTCAGGGACGCGAGAGGATTCACCATATTTCCAAAATCGTCTCCCGCAATGGCAAAGACATTTCCCTTGGAGTCCGTAACCGCATTAGGATGAGCGGCAAGGACAACCTGCGGATCATCGGCATAGACTTTCATTATCGGTGACATTGACACGGCACTTCCGAGTATGCTTCCCCGCTCACTGTTTTCGCCAATGCTCATCGAGGTCGTACGCGAGTAAGCCATATTTACTCCTCCACGGAAGTTGCGGAGCCAGTTGCGCTCCTGATGATCAAAAAAAGTGTAAGTGGTATTGGCGCGGGCACTGTAGCGGTCGTAGTTTGAGCGATTGAAATTTCCGCCTATGATGCCCTCGTTGTAGAGGTAGCCGAACGAGAGATAGTAGCTCAGTTTGTCATTGCCACCGCTGATGCTTGCCTGATGCTCTATGACAGGGGCATTATAGTTGAAGACCTCCTTCTGCCAATCTGTGCCTCGGCCAAATGACTTGGGGTCGTCATAGACAGGGGACATGCCGCTGTTCATATTCATTTCGTTCATCAGCACTGCATATTCTGTGGCATCGAGCACATCTTTGGTACGACACGGACTTTGCCAGCCATAGGAAAAAGAATAATCCACAGACAGACGATCTCTGCTGCCCTGACGAGTGGTCACAAGAATGACTCCGTTAGCACCACGGGCGCCATATATTGCAGCTGATGCAGCATCCTTGAGAATCTCGACGGACATGATGTCGGCAGGGTTGAGATAGTCTATGCTGCCGCTTACCGGCATACCATCCACGATGTAGAGAGGGTTGCTGTCATTGATTGTGCCTATGCCACGTATGCGAACTTTTGTCCCTGAACCGGGCTGACCGGAGTTCTGTGTGATTGTGACACCCGACACCATGCCTTTCAGCAGATTGTCCACGCGGGTACCGGCTGTCTGCGTGAGCGCATCACCCTTGACGCTGCTGATGGCCGCAGTCACAACGCTCTTGCGCTGGATACCATAACCTACGACAACAACATCGTCAAGCATCTGAACATCCTCCTTGAGAACAATGGAAAGAGGCTCAGAAATATTTGCCGGCAAGAAAATATTCTCACTTCCGAATCCTATAAGAGAAATAGTCAGATGGTCAATGCCCTGAGGTATGGCAATTTCAAATTTTCCGTCAAGATCCGTCTCTCTGCCCAAAGACGGATTCTGAGGAAAAAATACGACAGCACCGACAAGTGGGCAGCCTGACTCATCCGTTACAAGGCCTCTGACCATACGCGTCCGTGGAGTCTTATCTTCAGAACGAAAAATGGAAATCTTGCGACCGTCTATCTGATGCCGTAAGCCAGTACCTTTCAGCATCTTTTCAAGAACATGATCAAGTCTCTCATTTTCAGCGTCAACTGCCAGCCTTAAATCCTGTTTGACGTCATTGTCCCTGAGAATAAAGGAACATCCGCACTGTCGGCCGATTTCATCGAGCAGGACCGCAAGCGGCTGATTCTTCATGTGAATCGTCACATACATTTCATCGTCGGTCTGTGCACTTGCCTCCACGCTGGCAAATACAAGTGACAAGATCGCCGGAACAAACCATCTGAAAACATTCTTCAGACAAGGGATAATTTTTCTCATATATGCTATTATATGCTATAATTGGTTATCAGTCAATTATTTTAATACCCATTTCGGCTTCCAGATGCGATATAAACAACACCACCATTCATCGTCACAGAATATTTTTCATCTACATCCAAGTAGTCGAGTATTTCATCAAGCGGAAGTCCGAGGTCGATGCTACCGGTAAAACGCTCTTCAGAAAGCCGAGCATCAAGCACTTCTATCTTCACGCCAAAATGTTTCTGAAGCCTTTCCAGTATGTCTGTAACAGGACTGTTCACAAAGGCCATCCTTCCGCGCACCCAATCCGAAACGAAGGGTCCTGACTGGGACTTCGCCAATTTTCCGGTACTTCTGTCAAGAACAGCACGCTGCCCGGGAGCAAGTACAAGGGAGTCCCCGTTTTCCGACATCACTTCGACTTTACCTTTGACAAGATCCACAAAAACGACATCCCTATTCTTTTCAGCGCATACATTAAACACAGTGCCGAGAACCTTGACCTTCAAGGCATCCATGCTGACAACGAACGGATGACTTTCATCACGCCGGACATCAAAATAACCCTCTCCGCACAAGCTGATGTTCCTGTTTTTTCTTCCAAAGTCCTTTGTATATGAAAGCCTAGAACCGGGTCAGGGGGAAAACCCTGTGTTTAGGATAACTAAAAAGTATGTACCTTTGG